>Ga0233438_10000013_pt1 | contig 259435 bp, 220 predicted proteins | sample SI_123_September_FD_182720 | JGI IMG/M metagenome (GOLD analysis project Ga0233438, IMG submission 182720) | Seawater microbial communities from Saanich Inlet, British Columbia, Canada - SI_123_September2016_10_MG | ecosystem: Environmental > Aquatic > Marine > Inlet | place: Canada: British... | reverse complement strand
CTCCATCTCCTTTTACATTAAAAACTCCAATTTTTGGATTACGATCTGTAGCTGTTTCGAATTTAACTTTTTTACTTTCAATATCAAGCGTGTCAATTATCCCTTCAAAATAATAGTGGATCCTTTGCTCATAGTTTTCATTATTTGTCCCTTTCTGAATTTCAAACCTCCTAACTCTATCTACTCCTTCTCCAAAATCTCTGTTACTACTATTCCTCGAGATAACATGTCCAAAATTGATGTCATTTATTTTAGGACTATGACTATATCTTCCTCTTAAAGTAGCATTATCTAAAATGATTGTACTACTAACAATATTCGCCTCAAGATATTTGCTGCTTGAACTATTACTCTGATAATAAACCTCCATCTGTCCTCCCTCAATAAGAAGTTCGGAAGTCCCTGTATAAATTGTTGTGGTAGTAGTTCCTCCGATAAAATATAAATATGAGGCACGTATGTCATAATCATTGGTGTAGAAAGTAGAACCGTTTCTCACTTCAAAGTGGGAAGCTCTTATGGGACCTAATAAATGAAATGTCCCAGATGGCTTTCTGATATAAATGTTACCAAGATTCCTTGCTGAATTGGTGGTTGTTTCTCCAGTATAAATTGAAGTCGTATCAGTTGATAAGAAGCTTAATGTTCCTAAGCTTTGGAATGTCATATCAGCAGTATAAGTGACTGATCCAGTTATTTCCATAGTCTTACCTCCCATGTTAAACTTTGGATTATTGGTAACACCTGTCCAATCCATATTTACAATCCCAATGTTATCTACATTTAGAGTAATCTCTTGGTTTGCCGCTGAAAATGAATTTGAAGTGAAAAATATATTATCATTAGGTGTGGGAGCGCATACATTCCCCGTTCCTCCGTCCGAGGTTGACCAGTGAATAGGGTCACTCCAATTACCAGTCCCGCCAATCCAGTACATGTTCCTGGGGGCATTTTCTGATATACTAATGCCTGTGTTGTTTCCTCCGTCTACTGAGCTTAAAGCCGTTAAAGTCCCACTGCCCGTAAAGGAAATATCTCTAATACTTAAATTGGTAGCAGTGGTGACTCCGCTTACATAATTAATTGTTGCTTGATTTCCAGCACTATTTGACTTAATGTTTACAACAGAACAAGAGGAAGATTGAAATGACAAACTATTAGAAACCGTAATGGTTGATCCATGACTTATCTCAATAGTAACTCCATCTCCTTTTACATTAAAAACTCCAATTTTTGGATTACGATCTGTAGCTGTTTCGAATTTAACTTTTTTACTTTCAATATCAAGCGTGTCAATTATCCCTTCAAAATAATAGTGGATCCTTTGCTCATAGTTTTCATTATTTGTCCCTTTCTGAATTTCAAACCTCCTAACTCTATCTACTCCTTCTCCAAAATCTCTGTTACTACTATTCCTCGAGATAACATGTCCAAAATTGATGTCATTTATTTTAGGACTATGACTATATCTTCCTCTTAAAGTAGCATTATCTAAAATGATTGTACTACTAACAATATTCGCCTCAAGATATTTGCTGCTTGAACTATTACTCTGATAATAAACCTCCATCTGTCCTCCCTCAATAAGAAGTTCGGAAGTCCCTGTATAAATTGTTGTGGTAGTAGTTCCTCCGATAAAATATAAATATGAGGCACGTATGTCATAATCATTGGTGTAGAAAGTAGAACCGTTTCTCACTTCAAAGTGGGAAGCTCTTATGGGACCTAATAAATGAAATGTCCCAGATGGCTTTCTGATATAAATGTTACCAAGATTATGTCCCCCTGAAATAATAGAACCTGTAGAACTGGAAACAAATGATAGAGTTCCTACACTTTGAAATTGCATGTTAGGATCATATTCAACTTTACCATGAACTTCAAAAGTTTTACCAGACATGTTAAACTTTGGATTATCGGTCACCCCAATCCAAGACATATCCTTAAAGCTCTGATTATCGGAATCTAATGTGACGGTTTGATTAGCCTGAGAGAATGAATTGCTGTCAAAAATCACTTTATCATTCGAACCTGGAGATGTGGTATGAAAAATATTACCTCCTGATGATGTAGCCCAATGAGATGAATAGTTGGACCAATTTCCATTTCCACCGACCCAATAGTAATCCGATTGTCCAAAAAGTTGAAATGAAAAAAATAATATGATTAATTGAACAAGGATCTGGTTTAGATTTTTCATTTTATCAGGATTCACAAAAGAAAAACAGAATTTTGAACTACTTATTAATTGACTCAAAAACGTTTGGTTTTAATTAAAAAGTATAATCTAATTATAAATAAAGTAAATAAATAGTAGTGTCCATTATTGGTTACTGAATATGTCAAAATCGATACAAATATTCTATTTTTGAAACATGATTCTTGATTTAATCGCTCTTTTCGTTTCCTTTTTGTGCCTAATTGTGATGTTGATGATCTTACGATCAGTTCGATTCAACAAGAAGATTAACATTCCCTTTTTTATCATTATTTTATTTGTAGGCATGCAGCGATTTCAAAGCTCATTAACCAACCTTAATTTGCTTGATATAAAATCTCCTTTTGAATCATTCCCATTTTATTCCTTGCTTTTTATTCCTCTTTTTGTCTTTTTCTTTAAAGAGTCTGTGGAAGATAAATCGACCTCTTTCAAGGACCTCACTCATTTGATCTTACCCCTAATTATAATCGTTTTTAGAAAACTTGGATTTCTCTCAGATCAAATTGGCAGGTTGGTTTTCTTCATATTTACCCTGTCCTACTGGATTCTGATTCTTTTGATTATTATTAGGTATTACAAAAAAACACTGTCGAAATACTCTTTTAGTAAGATCAATTTAAGATGGCTAATTTTAGTATTTTCAAATGTCTCCTTAATTCTGTTTTTTTTAAACTACACGGTTATTTATTGGAAGCTGAACCAGTCGGATATATCTCTTGACAAGTTTTACAGGGGAAGTTCAATTCTATGGGCAGTTGCCCTACTATATTTGGTTTTGAATCCAGTAATCATATTTGGCAAAGATTACCTTCTCAATCAATTGACCCTCAAATCCAAACTCTTCAGTCCATGGAGTTACAAAACCATCAAAAAAACAGATGCTAAAGATCAAATTCTCCTAAACAAACTCAATAAATCAATTCCTGAGCTTATTTACGCACTTAAACTTTTGGAACAAGATTTTAATTTTATAATTCAAAAAAAAATTAATGCAAAAAACTTGTCAAAAAAACTGAAAATCCCCAACGCACATTTAAGATTTGTTTTTAAATACCACTGTAAATTATCCTTTCACGAATACTTGAATCTCCTCAAAATTGCACTAGCGATAGAACTAATCGGTCAAGGCTTTTTAAATGACAGAACCATAGATTCCCTATCCAATACTTGCCATTTTGAATCAAGAAATACATTTTATAAAAACTTCAAAAAGTTTACGGGCTCAAGCCCCTCTGAGTTCTCCTAGAAGATAGAGATATTCCCTAAAAACAATACTCATCACCAACCGCATACTGATCGTATATTTCTTGAGAAACTTTGCCAGAGGCATAATCCATGTTCAGGCCAGTGCCTCCTATATTATTAGACTGTGAACTGGGAAAATAATTGGGACGGAAATAAAAATAGTAATCGCCCTTTATTGTTTCTTTATTTAAAATGATCACACACTCCTCCTCCTCCTTACTACAAGAAAAAGAAATTAAAAAAAATAAAAAGAGAACAACTCTTATCATGAATCTTTAATTATAAATCTTTAAAAATTTAAAAAATATAAAGTCTTTATTTTTACAAAGTTAGTAAATTCACATTCTTTGAAAAGAACACAATTGTAGCCCTTCAACAAAAAATGAGAAACATTATAACAGACAGCATTCAATTTGGTGAAGGGAATTTCCTCAGAGCATTTGTAGATTATTGCATACAAATCCTCAATAAAAAAACCAACTTTTCAGGCAAAGTGGACATCATTCAACCCCTGCCCGACGGAATGATAGAACAACTGAAAAAACAAAAAGGAAAATACCACCTCTATCACGAAGGCCTACTCCAAGGAAAAAACATCAGAGAGGGACAACTAATCGACTGTATCGATAAAATGATCAACCCCTACCAAGAGTTTGATCATTTCTTAAAACTCGCTGAAAATGAAAATTTGACCTTTGTTTTTTCCAACACCACCGAAGCAGGTATTAGCTTAGATGATGAAGATCAATTTACAGCCACCCCAGCCCAATCTTTCCCTGGCAAACTCACCCAATTGCTCCATCATCGATACAAAACATTTAAGGGAGATCTCTCCAAAGTACTTCATATTATTCCCTGTGAACTGATCGATAAAAACGGAAGTAAGCTCAAAGAGATCATTTTAGAGCTTTGCAAAATTTGGAAGTTGGATGATGCCTTTGTGTCATGGATTCACCACAACCATTTTTACAATACTTTAGTCGACAGAATTGTTCCAGGGTTTCCCAAAAAAGATCTGGAATTTTACAAAAAAGGACTTTCCTTTGACGACCAATTGATTGTTACTTGCGAACCTTTTTTTCTTTGGGTAATTGAAGGAAATCCCGAACTACTCGACATTTTTCCAGCAGATCGATTGAAAAATATAGATGTCAAACTCGTCCCCGACTTGGGCATCTACAGAACTCGAAAAGTGAGAATCCTCAACGGAAGCCATACCACAATAGTGCCGATAGGATTGCTCCATGGAACCCCTACCGTTTCGGAAACCTTGCAAGACGATTTTTTAAAACATTTTCTTTCCCAAACCCTTTTAGAGGAAATCATCCCCAGTATCGATTTTGACCGGCAGCCATTAGAAGACTATGCCCAATCTGTTTTGGAACGTTTTTCAAATCCCTTCATCATACACCAATTGGAATCCATTTCCTTAAATTCCATCTCGAAATTCAAAGTTAGGGTATTGCCCAGCCTACTGTCTTACTATAAAAAAGAAGGGAAGGTTCCCAAAAATTTGACTTTTGCCATGGCTGCCCTTTTTTACTTCTATGGCAAAGAAATTTCAAAACATCCCCTTCCCCTCAAAGATGACCCTCAAAATATTTTATTCTTCAAAAAGGTTTGGGAAAACAACGAAGTTGAAAAAGTAGTAAGCGAAACCCTTTCCAATACTGCCCTTTGGGATCAGAACTTGGCCGAGATAGACCCTCTTAAAGATTGTCTCACCCAGGCACTAAATGCCATTGTCTCTCACAACAAAATAAGCGAAGCCTATCATGTTTTTCAAAGCCTTCCGTCATGAATAAAGCCATTAAAATCAATCCACAAGACAATATGATTGTTGCCCTTGAAAACCTTAAAAAAGGGGAAACAATCAAAGTTGAAGAACAGCAAATCACCCTAGTTGAGGACATTCAACAAAAACATAAATTCACACAGAAATCCGTAAAAAAGGATGATCCATTATTCATGTATGGAGTCAAAGTCGGTATTGCCAATCAAGAAATTCCCGAAGGAGCAGCATTGACCACCCAAAACATGAACAATGCCTTCAATGATGACATCAGTTTTGATAAGGCGGGAAAAAGCCCAACCCAAAGCCCCTCCCTACAAGAAAGATATTTTATGGGTTATCCCCGCAAAGACGGCTCGGCAGGCACCCAAAACATCTGGCTTTTTTTCCCTTTGGTTTTTTGTGAAAACAGAAATATCGAACTGCTAAAAACCGTATTTGAACGAGAATTCTATCCCGATAAATTATCCGAACATCAGCATTACCTGAGAACTTTAGTTCAAGGAAAGACAGCAACTATCCAAACCCCCCCAGCCGTAAATCCCTTTCCCAATGTCGAAGTACGCTTCATCACCCATCATTCAGGATGTGGTGGAACAAGAGCGGATTCCACCATGTTGGGAAAACTCTTGGCGGGCTATGTCAACAACCCCAACGTGGCCGGAGCATCGGTATTGAGCTTGGGTTGTCAAAACTTACAAGTCGACCTTTTCCTCGACCAACTCAAAACAATCAATAAAAATTTTGACAAACCCCTGCTTGTTTTCGACCAGCAAAAGGTAGGAAACGGGGAAAACTTAATTCAAAAAATAATCAAAGACTCTCTGGTAGAAATAAAAAAAGCCAATGAGATTCAAAGGGAAAAAATCCCTGTTTCCAAACTTAATATTGGTTTGGAATGTGGAGGTTCTGATGGCTTTTCAGGAATTTCTGCCAATCCCACTTTGGGGGGAGCTGTGGACAAACTGGTCGCCTTGGGAGGCAGTGCCCTTCTTTCAGAATTTCCCGAACTGAGAGGAGTAGAACAAGAACTCGTTGACCGCTGTGTCGATCAAGCCAAAGCGCAAAAATTCATCAAGCTCATGACCTCCTATGAAAGCAAGGTCATTGCTTCAGGAACTGATTTTAGCACCAATCCTTCTCCCGGAAACATCAAAGACGGTCTCATCACCGATGCCATGAAATCTGCCGGAGCCGCCAAAAAAGGAGGTAGCTCCCCAATTGTCGATGTATTGGATTATGGAGAATTTTTTAGTAGCAGTGGCTTGAATTTGCTCTGCACCCCAGGAAACGATGTCGAAAGCACCACTGCAATGGCTGGATCAGGAGCCAACCTAATTATTTTTACTACCGGCCTCGGAACCCCCACGGGCAACCCCGTTGCACCCGTTATCAAAATATCCTCCAATACAGCGGTATATCATAAAATGAAAGACATCATCGATTTCGATACTGGTGCAATCATTGAAGGAACACAATCTCTTGAAGAATTGTCGGATGATTTATTGGAATTCATTATCAAAGTCGCCAGTGGAAAAATCGCTACCAGAGCATCCCTTAATAGGCAATTTGACTTCCTTCCTTGGAAGCGAGATATTTCTTTATAAATAAAAAAACATAAGGGTTTGAATAATCATAAAACTTAACTACATTTAAAAACGAAAATTTTTAAGAAATGAGTAAAAAACAATCCAAATCACGAAGAAATTTCATTAAGAAATCAGGAATGATTGGTACGGGAGTATTTATCGTTCCCCGCCACGTTTTGGGTGGAGAAGGCTTCACTGCTCCTAGCGACCAATTGGCTCTTGCCGCCATAGGTTCTGGAGGAAAAGGAACTTCAGACATTAAAAATGCCTATCAAAATGGGAAAAACAGAGTCATTGCGCTTTGTGATGTTGATCCGGCCAATGCCAAAAGTGCTTACACTACGCACAACAATGCTAATAAATATGTAGACTACAGGGAAATGCTCGATAAAGAAAAGGACATCGATGCGCTTACCATTTCTACACCCGATCACAATCATGCCAAAATTGCCTATGATTGTATGAACAGGGGCATACACGTGTATGTTCAAAAACCCCTAACCCATACCATTGCCGAGGCAAGACTTCTGGCTCAGACCGCTGAAAAAAACAAAATTGTTACCCAAATGGGTAACCAAGGAGGATCCAGTATTGGAGTGCCCAAAATTCAAGAGTGGATTGACCAAAATAAAGTTGGAAAAGTACACACCATATATGCGTGGACCAATAGACCCGTTTGGCCGCAAGGGATCAATCATCCCAGTGCCGACATCGCCAAAAAACCCGATACATTAAATTGGGATTTGTGGTTGGGAACCGCACAATCTAAACCCTACAGTCCAGGCCTTCACCCATTCGATTGGAGAGGTTTCTGGGAATACGGAACAGGTGCTCTAGGTGATATCGGCTGTCATACACTCGATGCTCCATACAAAACATTACAGTTGGGCTACCCCAGCAGTGTAGAGTGTACTGCAACCAACGTATTCAAGAAAATGTGGACCCCTGAGTACACACCAGAAGGATGTCCTATTTCCTCTATGGTAACCCTTCAATACGATAACTCCCCTCACAACAAAGACGGAATCAAACTCATTTGGATGGACGGAGGACTTACTCCCACCATTCCTGAAGAAATTGAAGAAGAATTCATCATGAACTATGATGCTGGAAACTCCAGCGGAATCATGATGTTAGGTTCTAAAGGAGTGATTACCGCAGAAATTTATGCCAATAATCCCACCTTGTACATCAAAGGGGAGAAACCTGTTGTCTTCGACACCAGTAAACAACCCAATGTCAATGACGTACATGCATCCACATGGACTGAAGCCTGTAAGGCTGGTTTCAACAGCTCAGAACACAAAGCTTTGACCTCCTCATTTGATTATTCCGGACCCTTTACCGAGTCCGTAATCATGGGGAACCTTGCACTTCGCAGCAGAGACCTTAGAAAAGTCACTGGAACCAGAGGTAATGGTAGAAAAATCATGAGTTACTACGGAAGGAAAAAGCTCCTTTGGGATGGTGAAAACATGAAAATCAAAAACTTGGAAGAAGCCAATGCCTTTGTGAGTAAAGAATACCGAAAAGGTTGGGAACTCCCTATTTAAAATTTTGATAATTTTTTTTAAACAGGAATAGTAAAGATATTGCTATTCCTGTTTTTTGTATTTATAAAATGAATAAGACCAAAAATTTCTCAGAAGTAAAAAACCATATCGAATCCTTCGGTTACCAAATAGTTGATTTCGATTTCGAACGACCTTGGGGTGGATTCTTGGTGATTGACGAAAATCAAGCACAAAAATTTGCCGATCAATTTTTTGAGGGAATCTCTATTGAAAGCCTAAAAATTGGTGGAAAGCTAAGCCCTAAAATCCTCATCGTCAGTCCCAAAGCCAGACTCTCCTGGCAATACCACCACCGCCGAGCCGAAATCTGGAGGGTTTACCAAGGAACTGTTGGAATCATCCGTTCCGATGACGATAATCAAAAACCTCTTATACAACTCAACGAAGGAGATCAGGTAAGGCTTCAACAGGGAGAACGACATCGATTGATTGGCCTTGATCAGCTAGCTTTGGTTGCCGAAATTTGGCAGCATACCGATCCCAAAAATCCCTCCAATGAAGAGGATATCGTGAGACTTCAAGACGACTTTGGCCGATAAAACAACATTTTCTTATAAGTTGTGAGGCAGTAGTAGGCAAGTTTCAAAAAAAGATTGAGTATCTTTTAATTAAAATATTTTTGGATTGGTAACAAACACCTTTGGGCAACAGTTACCATCAATCTAAAAACGGGTAAAACAACTATTATGAAAAAACTAACTCAAAAATTTATTTTTCTATTATTAGCAGCACTCCCCATTTGGATTTCAGCTCAGGAAAAACCTTTTTTCAAAGCACCTGATGGGCTGTCACTTGTCAGCACAGATCTTCACATCCATACTACATTTTCCGATGGTTCTGTATGGCCCAATATCAGGGTAGAAGAGGCTCTGAAAGAAGGCTTAGACCTTATATCCATCACAGATCATCTGGAATACCAGCCCCACCGAAAAGACCTTCCCAATCCCGACAGAAATCGATCCTTCCATATTGCAGAAGACACTGCAAAAAAATCAAAACTTACCGTAATCAGAGGGGCAGAAATCACTCGCTCCATGCCTCCAGGACATATCAATGCCGTATTTATTCAGGATGCCAACAAGCTGTTGTTTCCGGACGACCCCTTGGCCGGTATAGAAGAGGCCAACCGTCAAAAGGGATTTGTTTTTTGGAATCACCCCAATTGGGAGGCACAAAGAAAAGATGGAATTGCAAGACTCGATCCGATGCATAAAAACCTTATTAAAAAGAAACTTCTTCACGGAATTGAAGTCGTTAACTTCGACACCATGTCAGAAGAAGCCATCGAAATTGCATTGGAAAATGGACTCACCATGCTCGGAACCTCTGATGTCCATAAATTAACTGCATGGGATTTCGACATTCCACAGGGAGGACACCGGCCCATGACATTTGTTTTATCCCAAGACAACAGTCCCCAGGAAATCAAAAAAGCCCTTTTTGCTGGCAAAACGGTGGTTTGGTTTAAAGAACTCATCATCGCTAAGGAGAAACACTTACTCCAACTGCTAAAAGCCAATCTATCCGCATCCTCCCCCAGCTACGAAGGAGATAAGTTGATTGCCAAAGTCACCCTAAAAAATCACTCAGCCAATCCCATACACCTAAAATACACTGGCCCCTTTACCTTCCATCAAGATGCAGCCATTTTCAAAATTGAACCCTATGGAGAAAAAGATCTTGACATCAAAACCCTTAAGGTAAAATCAGTTATTGATCTGCCATTCGAACTACTCAATGGAATAATTGGACATAAAAAAAATCTTAACTTCACCCTTAAAACACAGTAATCTGAGTACATTTCTTAAACTTTTCATCCTTCTAATCCTTTTCCTCGGTTCACATAATAATGGAAGATTATGGGCACAAAAAGTAATCTATAAAACCCAACTTCCCAAAAAGGTTGAAGAAAGCTCAGGTTTAGAATTTTTTAAAAATGACTTCCTCACCCACAACGATTCTGGTGGAAAGCCCAACCTGTATCGCTTTGACAAACAAGGCAATATCGTTGGGCAATACAATATTGAAGGTGCCGAAAATAATGACTGGGAAGACATCGCCCAGGACAAAAAGTACGTCTATATCTCAGACAGTGGAAACAATAAAGGAAAAAGAAAAGACCTCAGAATCCTGATCGTTAACCCTAAACGTCGATTTAAAAAAGTGGGGGAAATTACATTCCGCTATCGCGAACAACAAAATTTTAAAAAAAGAAACAAACACCCTTTTGACGCAGAAGCTTTGATCGCCACAGAAGAAATGTTGGTATTGTTTTCAAAAAATCGAAAATACGCTACCACTGAACTTTACTCCATCCCCAAAACCTCAGGAGATTATGTCCTGAGCTCCAAAAAGTCATTTGATGTTCAATCTCTAATTACAGGAGGCGACTATCTCAAAAAACTAAAATTGGTAGCCTTGGTTGGTTATAACCGATCCGGAGAACAATTTCTATACACCTTGCATTCATTTGATCTGGAAAACCTGAACCAAGTCAAAATGAAAAAATTCAAATTGCCTTTGGACGGTAAACAAATTGAAGCCGTTAAAATTATAGACCAAAATACCTTTTGGGTCACCAGTGAAGATGAAGGAAATAGTTTTCCTATGCTGTACAAGATCGAACTTTAAACCTTCCCTATCAAATCAAGCTACTCCCATTTTTAAGTTTTTTTATTGGATCATTCAATTCAACGTTTCATTTAAAAAAAATTACTTTTACAGAAATTATATTTTATGGATTATTCCAGAAAACCAGAGGATTACTTTAGTCACCAACGGGTAGAATTACTTGAATTTTTACCAGAGCAATACAACACCGTCCTAGATGTTGGTTGTGGAGAGGGTAGTTTTTTAAAACTTCTTCAAGGAAAAAATAGAGAGCTTTGGGGAATTGAACTCGTCGAAAAACAAGCAAAAAAAGCTAAAGAAACATTCAAAAACATATTCTCTGGACCTGTTGAAGATAACCTATCTAAACTGCCCGAAAATCATTTTGATGTTGTCTTTTTCAATGATGTGTTGGAACATTTATCGGATCCTTACAGTGTACTCGAACAAATAAAAAAGCATTTGAAAAAAGACGGAGTAGTCATCAGTTCGATTCCCAACATAAGATATCACAGTGCCCTGATGAGTTTGCTTTTTAAAAAAGACTGGAAATATGAATCGCACGGAATTATGGATAAAACCCATTTGCGGTTTTTTACAAATAAAAGCATCGTTAGAATGTATGAGGAGGCAGGCTACAACATTATTTCTCATAAAGGCATCAATCTGTCGAGATCATTAAAACCTTGGTTGTACAACATTCCTTTGTTATTTACTGCCTTGGATATCCGAATTCCTCAATATGCTACCTTAGCCAAAAAAAATAGCTGAATTTGACGTCAATACGGACCAACCCTATAGATGTATCCATCATCATCCTCAACTATAACCAGTCAAAACTTAGCCTTGATTGCGTTTCATCAATTTTGAAGGTTGAAAAAGAATTAAGTTTTGAACTCATAGTCGTTGACAATGGATCAAAACTGAATGAGGTCAAAATGCTTGAGAAGAGTGATTTGAAAATTCACTACAAGTTTGTAAAATCAGATAAAAACGGCGGATTTGGATATGGGAATAATTTGGGCGCAAAACATGCAAAAGGCATCTATTTGGCCTTTATTAACAACGACACCTATTTTGAAAAACCCTGTTTTTCGTTCCTAAAGGATTATATGTCAGCCCATTCAGAGGTTGGAGTTTGTGCTCCGCAACAATTGGCTCCCAACCATGTCCCCAGACCCTCATTTGATCACCACCACGGCATTAGAAAGTTTTTCTTTGGAAGTTCTTTTTTGGAAACAATCTTCCGAAAACCAAAAAAGAAAGTACATCACAGTCATCCTTTAGAAGTCGATTTTATCCAAGGGTGTTTTATGTTTTTTCGAAAAACTATTTTTGAGGAAGTAGGAGGTTTTGATCCTAATATTTTCTTGTATTATGAAGAAATGGACATCTGTACACGACTCCAAAATAACGGACATAAGGTTATCTATCACCCCAATATTGATTTTTACCACATACATGAAGCTTCTACAAGTGTTTCTATAAAAACTACAGGAGCCAAAAAAGTACAAATTCTATACGCTTACCTCCATGTGCTTTATAAGAATCATTCGTTAATTAAATTTTTGATCATTAAAAACACCCTGCTTCTTTCCTATTTCTTGAAGAGTCCATTTCGATCCAAAGCCAGAGTCGTTTTCAAAGCATTACTAAAATACAACGCTACTACAGCGGGCAAACTTTTTCGGAGTTAAGGATTGCAAACATCACATATCGATCTATCCCTTTGAGTCAAATCAATGGTTAGAAATAATATAGATGAAATATTACCTTTAACTAATTTTACTGGTTATGGAAAAAAATAAATCAGATGGAATGCGAATATTAGTCATTCAACAAAAAATGATTGGGGATGTGCTCATCAGTAGTTTGTTGTGTAAAAATCTCAAGTTGTGGAACCCCAATGTACATGTTGATTATGTGGCCAACCGACACACCTTAGACGTTATTCGGCATAACCCCTACATAGACGGAGTCGTCGTTTTTGAAGATCATTTCAAAAAAGATAAATTTGGACTTTTCCAATTCTTACTCCATTGCCGTAGGCAAAAATATGATTGCATCATTGATGCCTATGGAAAACTGGAGAGCTTTTTGATATGCCTATTCACTCCTGCTGCTCAAAAAATTGGTTATAAGAAAGCCCTCTCCCCCTTGGTTTATGACAAAGAGATCAAGGTTTTAAAAGTTCAGGATGATGGTCTTCAATTGTCTATAAAAAATAGGTTTCGATTGTTAACACCCATCATGGGGGATTTTCCAAAAAATAGTGAGGTGGAAATTCATCTGACCCCAGAGGAAATTGAAATCAGTAGAGAACGATTGGATGCTGTTCTGGGAAAAGGGAAAAAGGCCATCATGGTCTCAGCCTTGGGAAGCAGTAAAAACAAAACCTATCCTTTTGAATATATGGCGCAATTGATGGATACTGCCTTTCGAACCACAAATCTCCCATTCATTCTCAATTATCGACCCGATCAGGAGGGATTAATTGACCTATTGATCAATCAACTACAACCCACTACCCAAAAAGCAGTAATGAAATCTTTGACTCCAAATTCGTTAAGGGATTATATGGCTACCGCCTATCACTGTATTGCCGCAGTAGGCAATGAGGGAGGAGCCATCAACATTGCCAAAGCGCTGAACAAACCCACCTTTGCTGTTTTTTCTCCCTTGATTGATCCTTCGGGCTGGCACACTGAAATTCCCAATAAGTGTATGGCAGTCAATCTCAATGCATTTTTCCCCAATGCTATTGATTATACCAAACACAGAAAATTAGCAAAGGACACAGAAAAATTGGAAGAACTCTACAAAATGCTAAAACCTAAACTTTTTGAAAAAAAATGGATTGGTTTCTTAAACAACGCTATTTCTTAGTTCAATTCTTTAGTAAATAATTTTTTGCCTTTTAAAAGATAATTTTCTTTAAAACAATGTTTTTTTTATAAAAAAAAAGTCATTTGCATTGGGATGGCACTTTTTATACTTAATTTTCAAAATCTTGATTCATTCTTTGAATTGATTTATGGTTAATAGAGGGGCATCTGCGAAGGTGCCCTTTTTTTTAAGATCATATTTAACTTCCATTTAACCTCCCTTTACCAATTCTTTAACATATCATGAAGTACCTTTATGGTGAGACTTTAATAAGCTTCATTTTTGTTTGTTTAATTGGTTTGCCCGCTGTAGTTAACACTTGGCGGGTTTTTTTTGGAAAGTAAAGAAAAAATCTACTGAGAAATTTCGTATTCGAACTCCCAATTGGGGTTGTCCAATTTATTGATGATGTATTTTATGGTAATTTCTTGACCTTCCGCAATAGATTCAAGAGCCTCAATCCGGATATGTCTTAATTTTCCCATTTCCTTATCCGCTTTGGCAACAATTGCTTTGCAATTCGGGATTTCGTGATGATTGATAAAACCCCCCAATGGCAGTCGGATATATCCATCTGGAAAACGCTCGTCGAAAATATGAGAGATGCCCAAATCAAAACCTTTGGGTAAATCCCGAGTAGCAAAAACACCCAAGCCTTCGATCTTACTATCCTTTATGGTCAAAAAATCCGGTAAAGGACGCCAAGTTGTTTTTTTTATCATATCTCTATTCTTTTAAGTATTCTATGATCTTAATACCCCTTTTCTAACTTTAGTGTGCTCATCAAAATTTAGAAATAATTTACAAACTAAACCTTTGCGCATTTATCTAATAAAATTAATCATTTTACTTTAAACTCAGCTTTTAAAACTGCTTGAGTATTGCCCTCAACACGGGTTCATAGGCATCGGCATAGCGGAGCATTCCAAGATCACTTGGGTGAGAGCCGTCTGTTGCTCCTTCACCATCTTCACCCAATAGATAATCTCCATCCAAATAATAGAGATTCCCTACTCCCGCATCGGTCAATTCAGCGTACGCTTTTTTGAGTGCTGCTCGACTTTTTTGGTGGTGTGTTTTCCTATGAGGAAAAAATTCAGAATTGGTAAAACTCCGGTCTTCCACTAATAATATTGGGGTTTTATCGTGTGTCGCTCTCAATTTTTTAACCAAGGGAACCGTTCGTTCCGAAACTGTTGTTTCATTCATATTGGGCAGACAGTCGATCACATAGGCACAAGGATCCTGCTCGGCTAACAAAGTGGCAACCTCAATCTCCATTCGTCCATTACCAGAAAATCCCAAGTTCAGGGTCGGACGACTCAACCTCCTCCCCAAAATGGCGGGGAAAGCCATCCCGGGTCGCGATGCACAAGCACCGTGCATTATGGAAGTCCCATAAAAAAGAATGGGTTTCTCCTTGCGGGGTGCTATTGCCTCAAAAGATTCCCCTTTGGGGACACCTACTTCCAATGACTCTACTCCATTGTACAAAGGTAAATAGAGTGTATAGCGGCGAGATTCAGGACTGAGATTTTCAGCAATGATAGTTTCTATTTCCTTTTTGTCGGGAAATACCACTCCGGCCCAACGGTCTAATCCGTTACCATCGTTGGCATACAAATCCAAACCACTTACTCCTGTGGCAGGCATATGGGGCATAGCCAACCGATCCAAAAATAAGCTATAGCGAACATATATATTGGGAGAATCCGACACAAAACGCATACACATACCAGCAGAATGACGTGAAAGATTCCATACCGCTTCACGAACCATTCCTTCTGCTTTGGAAGGAAATCGGTCAAAATATCTTTTGGTATCTGTCCAACCTTTTCCCTCTATTCCCAACTCTTTTGCATTATACCAATCTATTTCCTCTTTCGGCAGGGTGGATTTTTGAGCAATTAGCATCGGAGAAATACCCATAGCAATTGCCCCTCCGAATAGGTGAGTAGTAAATTGACGTCGGCTGTAATGCTTTGTTTTCATGAGTTGTTTTTGGTTTATTAATGAATTTTTATTCAATATACGATGATTCCCTCTATCGGATTTCAGAATTCTTTTCCAAAGATGGTTCGACAGATCTGGTGCTGAAAAGGGCAACGAAAATACTCCCATAAAGGGAGTGAATCAAACTGGAAATGGCCGCTGGAATGGCCACTGCAGGGTTGACAAAATTCTCTTTGGCCAAAACCACGCCCAAGCCAGAGTTTTGCATTCCCACTTCCACCGAAATGGTTCTGCTGACGGCTTCGTCTTTCAATAAAATTTTACTAAAAAAATAGCCTAAGATAAATCCTGCCAAATGAAGAATCATAATCGATAAAATTAGTGAAAGCCCAGAGCCGAGGATGATATCTTTACCTTGTCCAATGATACTGGCCACGATCAGTGTAATCAGCAGGACGGCCACAGATGGAGAATAAAATTGAATCTTTTGGGTGTAACGGGGCAATCGGGCATTGAGAACTACCCCCAGGACAACAGGAACCAAGACCACCTTGAGCGTGCTGTAAAACAATCCCAAAGCATCCACATCAATTTCATTGCCCGAGAGACTGCTGGTCAACAATGGGGTCATCACAATGGCGGCCATGGTCGAAAGCGCTGTCATGCTAACCGATAATGCCAAATTGGATCGGGACAAAAATACGATCACATTGGAAGCCGTTCCCCCGGGACAGCTTGAGACCAAAATCAATCCTACCGCAAAAAAAGGAGGCAAGTCAAACGCTTTTCCTAAAAACCAACCCAAAAAAGGCATGACCATAAACTGCAAAAGTAAACCCGTGATTACCCATCTTGGGGTTTGGGTTACCCTTTGGAAGTCCTCCAATCGCAAGGTCAAACCCATTCCCAACATTATGCCTCCCAATCCGAGGGTTATCCAATTTCCGGAAAACCAAATAAAAAGAGGTGGATGGTACAGCGCCAAACAAGAGGCCGACAAAACAATCCAAGGAAAAGCAGCAGGGATGTGGTTGAATATACGCAAAGGCTATGGTGTTCTGTAAGTCCATATTTCGTGCAAGGGATCCCCTTTACTGCTGAACCCCTGGTGATGCCAATCCATTCCTTTTTTTACATATTCAAAACCCAGTGAAATCCCTACTTTACTGTTGTCCCTTGAGAAATAATCAATGGTTTCGGTGTAAGTTCCATCTACTGCAGTATAACCTCCACCCCCTGTTCCATGAAAAGAAAAGCTCGCCGTATTAAAGGCAATCCACTGGAAATATCCATCTACCAATATTTTCATCGTCTTTCTGGGTCGGCTAGTATCCCTTCTTTGTTCTTGGTCGCCTTTGACCCTTCCCGCCATCAGCCACTTCCCTTGAAGCGGTAGCGTATTCTTGGAAATTTTTTGCCATTGATCTTGATTGTTGATCACAATATTTTTTAGACTGTCTTTGGAAAAATTGGAGTTAAACTCCAAGGCCACCAAAAGCTCGTTGCCCTTTTTTTGATAAAAACCCCCAAGGGTTTTGATGAACTGATTGGGATTGGAAGTAAATTGAGTTTCCACAAAATACTCCTTATCCATCAACACCCGATGTTCTATCTGCTGATCATTTTCTTGGCTTGTAAAACTATACACCTGTCCTGACAAGAAGTGGTGAAAAAATAATATTGAGACAAAAATTTTGTATTTCATTTTAATAATTTTTTAGTGATTGGATTTGAGGTTTAAAATATCATTAAGAGCATCAAGCTAGGTAAGTATTTGTGGAATAGCGTTTTTTTTATAAGCCGTTATAAGTGGGCTTCCATAGGATTGTCTTTAAAAAATTATTCGTTTTTCAGAACTAATAAATCGTAATTTACTAAATTGGAATAAATTAAACCTCAACTGTAATATGAAAAAACTTAACCTCAGCATTTTCGCCAGCATATTGATCGGCTTTCAGTCCATTTATGCTCAAAAAGTAGCCTTTGAAGAATACGATCTCGACAACGGTCTTCATGTAATATTACATCAAGACAATTCAGTACCTATTGTCACGACTGCCGTTTTATACCATGTGGGTTCAAAAGACGAAAATCCGGAGAGAACCGGTTTTGCTCATTTTTTTGAACACCTTTTGTTCGAAGGTACCCAAAACATTCCCAAAGGAAAATGGTTCAGTATTGTTACTGGAAATGGCGGTTCCAACAATGCCTATACCACCAATGATTTTACTTACTACTATGAGAATTTTCCTTCCAATAATCTCAAGCTTGGCCTTTGGATGGAATCCGAACGCATGCTGCATCCCATCATCGATCAAACGGGTGTTGACACCCAAAACGAGGTAGTCAAAGAGGAAAAACGTATGCGCTATGACAACAGTCCCTATGGTAAATGGAATGAAGAAGTCAAATCCTATTTGTACAAATTGCATCCATACAGCCAAACGACCATTGGAAAAATGGAACACCTGGATGCCGCAACCCTTGAGGAGTTTATGGCCTTCAATAAAAAATACTATATCCCCAACAATGCCACTTTGACCGTTGCGGGTGACATCGACATACCACAAGCCAAGAAATGGATTAAAGACTACTTTGGACCCGTCCCCAGAGGTCCCGAAATTCAACGAAACTTTCCCAAAGAATCACCCATAACCGAGACGATCAAAGCGGAAGCGTTTGATCCCAATATTCAAATCCCCGCTGTTTTTCTGGCCTATAGAACTCCAGGACGAAATTCCAGAGACGCCAGAGTACTCGACGTGATTTCGACCTATCTCAGTCAAGGGAAAAGTTCAAAACTCTATAAAAAACTGGTGGATGAACAGAAAATGTCACTTCAGGTTGCTGCTTTTAATCTGAACGACGAGGACTATAGCACCTATGTGATATTGAGTTTGCCACTAGGAGAGACGACCTTGGAAACTTTAATCACTGAAATTGACGAGGAAGTATTAAAGATTCAAAAAGAATTGATCTCCGAAAAAGACTACCAAAAATTGCAGAATCAGTTTGAATCTGAATTTGTCAACTCTAATTCTACCATAGAGGGGATCGCCAATTCACTGGCAGAATATTATGCCTTTTACGATGGAGACACCAACCTGATCAATAAAGAGTTGGATATTTACAAATCAATCAGTAGAGAAGAAATTCACAAGGTTGCGCAAAAATACCTCAACCCCAACCAGCGACTGGAATTACACTATTTACCCGAACCCCAAAAAGAAGAAAAATGATTAGAGCCCTAATATTATTCGTTTGCGTTGGTTTTTTGAGCAATGCACAAGCACAAGTTGATCGATCCGTTCAGCCCCAACCCGGTCCTGCTCCCGAAATTAACTTTGGAACACCCAAAGAGCACCAGTTCAAAAGTGGTCTGACCCTTATGGTGGTAGAAAATCACAAATTGCCTCAAGTATCTGTCTCCCTGAGTATCGATAACCCCCTTGCCGTAGAAGGAGAAAAAGCAGGCTTGTCCAGACTGCTGAGCAGTATGATGGGAAAAGGATCAAAAAACATTCCAAAAGATGATTTTGACGAAGAAGTAGATTTTATGGGTGCCCGTCTGGGGCTAAGTTCCCAAGGAGGATATGCCAGTGCATTAAAACGCTATTTTCCCAGAGTTTTTGAAATGATGGCAGATGCTGCCCTTCATCCCCATTTTCTGGAAGAAGAGTTCCAAAAAGAAGTGGACAAAACCCTGGAAGGTTTGAAATCCAGTGAAAAAGACGTAAAAACTGCAGCTCGCAGGGTCGAAAACCTCCTTTCTTACGGCAAAGATCATCCCTATGGTGAATACGTTTCCGAGGAAAGTGTAAAAAGGGTTTCTATAGATGATCTCCATCAATTGTATCATAAAAACTTTCACGCTCAAAATGCCTATATCACCATCGTAGGGGATATTGATTTTGAAACCGCAAAAAAACTGACTAAAAAATATTTTGGCAAATGGGCTAAAGGCCAAGTCGCTCCCTCGTCTTTTACCAAGCCGGAAAATGTTTCCCAAACACAAATCGCCTTTGTAGAAATGCCCAATGCCGTTCAGTCCGAAGTTTCCGTTGAGAGTACTGCAAACATCGACAGAAACAACCCGGATTATTATGCACTAACGATTGCCAACCAAATCTTGGGCGGCGGGGGCGAAGCCCGACTCTTCCTCAATTTGAGGGAAGACAAAGGCTATACCTATGGTTCTTATTCCCGTTTTGACATCAACCACAAAACCAAATCCCGAATTCGGGCTTTTGCAGCGGTTCGCAATGCTGTAACCGACAGTGCTGTGGTACAATTGCTCTACGAAATTGATCGGATGAGTAAAGAGATGGTTACCGAGGAAGAACTGAAACTTGTCAAAGAAAAGTATGCAGGTTCACTGATCCGATCCATGGAAGACCCTGAAAATATTGCCACTTTCGCCTACAATACAAAAACGCAAAATTTACCCCCCAACTTTTATAACAAACTTTTAAAAAACATACAAAAGGTTACAAGAGAAGACATTTCCAGAATTTCAAAAAAATACTTTGACCCCAGCTTAATGCGGGTGGTCGTTACTGGAAAGGGGAGTGATATTTTGACCCCATTGGAAAACATCGATTTCAATGGCCAAAAACTTAAAGTGCTTTATTTCGACAAATACGGTAACCCTACAGAGCGAACCGAATTTTCCAAACCCCTGCCAGAAGGTTTAACCGCCAAGGGTGTTATGGATGGTTATATTAAAGCCATTGGTGGAAGAGCAAAATTGGAAGGAATAAAAACCAAGGCCACCATTTCCGAAGCCAGTATGCAGGGCATGACCATACAGGTTTCCAACCAGCAAACTGCTAAAAAGCAAATGCGGGTGGAAGTAAGTATGATGGGCAACGTCATGCAAAAAATGGTCATCAATGCTTCCAAGGGCTATAACGAAATGCAAGGACGAAAAATGGAACTCAAAGGCAAAGAGTTTGAAAATGCACTAAAAGATGCAGCCTTATTCCCTGAAATGGATATTGATCCCGATCAAATCTCATTGGAAGGAATCGTTGTCGTTAACGGTAAAGATGCCTATGAAATTAAATGGTCTGACAACAAGTCCCATTACTATGCCGTAGATGATTTCCTAAAAATACAAACGGTGGAAACCATGGAAATACAAGGACAAATTCAATCCTCTACAACCACTTTTAGTAATTACAAGGCGGTGGAAGGCATACATTTCCCAAATACGGTCCAACAGGATATGGGGCCTCAAAAAGTAGATTTTCAGGTAAAATCCATTACCCTTAATAAACCCATGGACGACAATTTGTTTGAATAAAATTTCTAATTAAATAAAATAGCTATTCTAAAAAACAATTTACATTAAGATCATCAATTGTTTATGGATAACAGAAAACACTAGGGCTGACTAAAAAAAAGTAATCTAAGCCCCAAAGCTGTTTTTCTTTTTTAACCCTAAAAAGTTTTTTTGAATTTACGGGGCTAAGAGTGCAACAATACTTTCTTTTTTGGCATGTATTGTAACATTAGTTCGAAATGTATAGAAAATAAACACCATAAAGGTGAATATATACAGTAGTTAGCGGGCAGTTTAAAAAAGACGACATTCAACGATAAATATTAAATTGAAACTAAGCTTGAGAAAGAAAATTAAAATAGGAGAAAAGGAATTTTTGATAAAAAAAGAAGCTTTAAGTCATTATAAAATGATTTTAAACTCTTATAGTTTTGGTGAGCCATTAAATGAATCTGACTTGAGAGAAATCCTCAATTTGTTAGGAACGCATCCAAGAAAAAAAGAAAGCACTTTGTACCCATCCTTTTAATTAATATTATCTTTAAACTATGAAAAAAATACAACTTTTTTCGCTGTTGATCGGACTTGTAGTTTTTACTTCCTGTAAGAACAATCCGACTCCAAAAACCGTTACGGTAGAGACAACTGCTGTAGAGACCGTTGAAGCCCCCTTCCAAGAAGCCCAGCCCATGGCCATGAGTATCGAAGGTATGGTATGTGCTATGGGATGTGCGGCAGTGATTGAAAAAAATCTCAACAAAACCGCAGGAATCAAAGAGGCTAAAGTAGATTTTGAAACCAAAAAAGCCACTTTGATTTTTGATGCCAAAGTCCTCAGCCCAAATGAAGTGACTCAAGTAGTGCGCAATACAGGCGAAGCCTATACTGTTACAGATTTCAAACTATTGAATTAGTCCTTCCAGCGGAAGGTTTCCATGAGGTGCATCACGTCTCGCTCCACGTATTTGGCCGCAGGCATGATGGAATCATAATTGGGTCGTGAGTAAAAATAGAGAGAACCCATCAAAAAATGATCTGTAGAGTCTGTAAGAAAAAACTGTAGTTGTGAAGCCGCATTTCCCACCACGGTAAAAAGCGTACCATAGACCCTTTTCTCCGGAGCCATAAACACCCTTTCGGGGATTTCCTCAGCTTTAACCATGTGTTTTCCCGGAAGCTGGTAGGCATCGTTTAACAAAGAATCTACATTGTTTTCTACCCCCACATAAGACAAATACAGGGTGGCTTTCATTTTGGGATAATACAAATCAGGCGCTTTTTTGGCGATCCTTTTCAATTGTACCAAATCGTTATATTCAAAATCGAAACGATAAACATCGGGAACTTGCTTGTAGTTTGGTTCAGGATACTCGAGGCGTAATTGTGCTTTGGGTTTGGGTTGTTGCACGCTATCACATGTTGTCATTAGTGCCATCAAACTCAATAAAAATGACCTGGTACATTTTGATACTCTCATGCCGAAGGGGGTAAAATGACCTTGATTCTTTTGATCCGCTTTCGATCCACAGATTCAATCACAAACTGGTATCCTTCGAATTGTATGACCTGACCGACCTTAGGAAAAGCCTGAGCAATCTCTAGCACAAAACCCGCTATGGATTCTGACTCTCCTTTGGCTTTTTCAAAAATTTCCTCTGCCCCCAGATCAATGACTTTATAAAAATCTTTGAGGTTGATCTTGGCATCAAAAACAAAAGTGAAATCATCCAACTTGGAGTAGATCAATTCATCGTCGTCAAACTCATCACTGATGTCACCCACAATTTCCTCGATCACATCCTCCAAAGTAATAACCCCAGAGGTACCACCATACTCATCAACCACTACTGCCAGATGAATTTTTTTCTGTTGAAACTCTCTAAGAAGATCATCCAATTTTTTGTTTTCTGGGACATAAAAAACGGGTTTTAAAAGCTTTTTCCATTTAAAGCCGGACTGCTCAAGATGGGGAAGTAAATCTTTGGTATACAAGATTCCTACTACACTATCTATATTCTCAGTATATACCGGAACTCTGGAGAATCCCTTTTCCAGAATAAGCGGAACAATGGTTTCCATATCCATATCCTCTGAGAGGGCAAAGACATCTATACGAGGACACATGATCTGTTTAGTGTCGGTATTCCCAAAGCTCACGATTCCTTGCAAAATTTTGTGTTCCTCTTTGGTGGTTTCCTCCTCACTGGTCAACTCCAAGGCCTGAGACAATTTATCAATCGAAAATTCATTGTTCTTTTGTGCCAGGCGTGATTCCATAAATCTGGTAATTCTACTCATGGGGATGGTGAGAAAAAACAAAAAATATCGATCGATGGTATAAATGGGAAAGGCCACTGCCTTGGAGAAAGTCATGGCGTTTCTGTTGGCGTAAACCTTGGGCAGAATCTCTCCAAAAAAGAGGATTAAAAAAGTAATCACTCCTATTTCAATCAAAAGAACCACCAACGGATTTTCAATCTGACTAAAAAGACTCTCCCCCAGAGAGGCAAACAGTAATACTATAGCAATATTGATAAAGTTGTTGGTGATCAGAATGGTGGCTAAAAGTCGTTTGGGATTTTGGAGCATCTTTCGTATGATCTCCAATTGACGGGATTTTTTCTCATCTTCAGAATCCAATTGTTCTTTGGTCAAAGAAAAAAAAGCCACCTCAGCACCGGAGACCAATCCTGAGGTGATCAATAGTAAAAGAAGCAAAATAAATTGGATCACCAACGAACCCTGAACATCTAGGATGGCGATTAAAAAACTAAAAGGGTCAGGATCCAATTAACTTATACTTTGATTAAAATGGGAGATCGCTTTCCGGGGGATTTTCGTCTGCAGCCGGCGGTGCAGATGCATCGATTTCTGATCCGGTTGCCTCACTCTTTTTGGTGGTCAAAAAGGTAAATTCATCCACATTGACTTCTGTAGTGTAACGATCTTTTTGATCCTGATCTTGCCACTTTCTCGTTTTAATTCGTCCTTCAATATAGACTTTGTCCCCTTTACTAAGATACTTCTCACAAATCTCTGCGGCCTTGTTCCGAACGACCACATTGTGCCAGTCGGTGTTGGTTACCTTTTCTCCAGAGGCTTTGTTAGTGTAAACTTCGTTGGTTGCAAGTGGAAATCTTCCGATGCAACCTCCACCATCGAAATAATGCATTTTTACATCATCTCCAAGGTGGCCAATTAACATAACTTTGTTTAATGTACCATTCATGATAGAAGATTTTACGGATTACACTTTCAAATGTAATCAATCACAATCAGTTGATAAAAAATTTATCTCTAAAATTTTGGAGTACCTTGGGCATGGGATAATCCTGAATCTGACTCATTGAGGTATCTAAATTAGTCCCCTCTCGGAGTTTGACAATCCAAAAGTTAATTTCCAAATGTTGATGGGTAAGCTTGTGAAAAATAGGCTGATCATTCCATTTGTCAACCTCAAAATCGGAGGTAATCCGGTGTTTGGCCATAAGTGATTCAAGCTGATCATCTTGATAATACTTTTGCTTAGCAAATGTTTCGATTAGGGGAAACTGATAAAGATTTTGCCAGATTCCCTTTCCCTCTCTTTTCTGCAAAAGGGTGTTTTTGGATTTATCGATCAACACAAAATAGTGGAGATAGCGATTTTTTACTTTTACTTTTTTGACTTTGATGGGGAGTAAACTCACCTTTGCTTGCTGGAAAGCCACACATTCGGTTTTAAAAATACAATCTTGGCAATTGGGTTTTTTAGGAACACATTGAAGTGCACCAAATTCCATCATGGCTTGGTTAAAATCACCTGAAGGGGCTCCTTTCATCAAATCTTGTGCTTTTTCTTTGTAAATTTTGTATGCACTGGAGACATCAATGGGCTGATCCATACCAAAAATTCTCGACAATACCCTATATACGTTTCCATCTACAACCGCTTGTTCTTGACCAAAACAAATAGAGGCTATGGCACTGGCGGTGTAATCTCCCACCCCTTTAAGGGCTTTAATTTTGTCGAAATCAGTGGGAAAACGACCCTTGTATTGATCGTTGATGATTTTGGCAGTGGCATGGAGATTTCGAGCTCTAGAGTAGTAGCCCAGTCCCTGCCAAAGCTTCATAATATGATCTTCCTTGGCTGCAGCCAGTTGCTCAACCCTAGGGAAATTGGAAATAAAAGACTCATAATAGGGCAGACCTTGGGCAGCTCTTGTCTGCTGCAGAATGATCTCCGACAGCCAAACATTATAAGGTTCGGCGTTTTCACGCCAAGGAAAAGCCCGGCGGTTTTCCTTAAACCAGTCTAACAATTTTTTTTGGAAGCTCATTCTGGTCTTAAATGATAAATGTTAAAAAAAGGAACAACAAAGATAAAAAGGTAGGACTGAACGAATTATCATTTTAATTTTTATATTTGCAAGCCTTTAAATAACTAATAGTAATACCATTAAAATATGACTAAAGCTGATATTGTCAACAATATATCCGATCAGCTAGGAATTGACAAAACTGACGTTCAAGCCACTGTTGAAAGCTTTATGAATGAAATAAAAAATTCATTAGAAAGTGGGGAAAACGTTTATTTGCGTGGGTTCGGAAGTTTTATCATCAAAACCAGAGCTGAAAAAACAGGCAGAAATATTTCCAAGAACATCGCCGTAAATATTCCAGCCCATAACATTCCTGCCTTCAAACCTGCAAAGGTGTTTACGAACGGTGTTAAATCGAAGGTAGAAGTTGCATAAAAAATCAATTATAAATTCAAAATTAAATTTGAACTATGCCAAGCGGTAAAAAAAGAAAACGGCATAAGGTAGCCACGCACAAAAGAAAAAAGCGTAGAAGAGCCAACCGCCACAAGAAAAAATAGTGTTTGGTAATACACTCAAAAATATATCCAAAGTTCATTGATATTTGATACTGCTCAGTCAGTATCTTCAGGAAAATCCTGAATATTTATTGTTTAACATCGACACACTGTATGGTGTCGTATCTAAAATTCATCAGAGTGAATAAAGAACTGATTATACGATCGAATTCCTCTGCTGTTGATTTTGCACTGCTCAAGGATGGAAAATTAATTGAGCTCAATAAAGAAGTAGATGATAATAAGTTTTCTGTTGGTGACATTTATGCTGCCAAGATTAGAAAACCTGTATCCGGTCTCAACGCTGCTTTTGTTGGCGTAGGTCACGAAAAAGATGGTTTTTTACACTATCATGATTTAGGACCCAACCTTCCTGCTTTATTAAAATATTTTAAACAGGTAAGCTCAGGTAGAACCAAAGATTATTCTTTAAAGAATTTTCGTTTTGAAAAAGAAATTCCCAAGGACGGATCCGTACAAGATTATCTAAAGACCCAACAACAGATTCTTGTTCAGATTGTCAAGGAACCCATTTCCACAAAAGGACCAAGGGTCAGTTCAGAATTGTCCCTAGCGGGCAGATTCATGGTACTGATTCCCTTTTCAGATCGCATTTCGATTTCACAAAAAATCGAGAGTAATGCCGAAAAGAATCGATTAAAAAAGCTGGTCAAAAGCATCCGACCCAAAGGCTTTGGTGTCATCATAAGAACTGTCGCCAAAGATCAAAAAGTCAAAGAACTGGATGCCGATTTACAGCAATTGATGGATCGATGGAAAAACTTATGTGAGAAATTTGTCAAAGTAGATCAATACCCTACCAAAATTCTCAGTGAGATCAATCGATCCTCCTCTATTTTAAGAGATATTTTTGACAATGATTTTACTGGAATCCATGTGGATGATCCGGAAATGTTAGTGGAAATCAAGGATTATTTGAAAACCATTGCACCAGACAAAGTGTCCATTGTCAAGTATTTCAAAAACAAGTCAACCCCCATTTTCGATCATTTTGGAGTCGAAAGGCAAATCAAGACCTCATTTGGTAAAACGGTTTCCATGCAAAAAGGTGCCTATTTAGTCATCGAACACACCGAAGCGTTGCATGTAATAGACGTTAACAGTGGGAATAGATCCAACAAGGCCAAATCACAAGAACAAACTGCCTTGGAGGTCAATATGATTGCTGCAAGTGAAATTGCCCGACAATTAAGGTTAAGAGATATGGGAGGTATTATTGTCGTCGACTTTATCGACCTAAATACCAACGAAAATCGAAAAAAATTATTTGAACATCTTCGAAAGGAGATGGAAAGTGACAGAACCAAACATAAAATTCTGCCACCTTCGCGATTTGGATTGATCCAAATCACCCGTCAAAGGGTTCGCCCCGAGATGAGTATTAAAACACGAGAACCCAACCCCAACAAAAATGGTGAGGTTGAAGCTCCCATTGTTTTAATAGACAAAATCAACGCAGAGCTCGACAAAATCGTCGAGCATAGGCACAACAAAAACAAACAGTTGCAATTGCACCTTCACCCTTTTGTCGCTGCCTATCTAACCAGCGGTTTCCCCTCCATCCGGTTCAGCTGGTATTTTAAATACAAAAAGTGGGTACGCATAGTACCCCGTGATGCTTACCTTTATTTGGAGTTCCGTTTTCTGGATCAAAACAGAAGACTACTCCGAACCAAATAACCCAAAACCGCCTTGATGTCAAGGCGGTTTTTTTATACCTTAACCCCATTGATTGATTTGGTCTTCCGCTTTTTGGGACGACGCACCCCGTTTGAACCTTTAATGATTTTACCTCTTTTTGTCTTTTTGTCGCCTTTGCCCATAATTTGAGATTTGAGACTTTAATTTAATCAAATAAAATCTGGAGCTGTTTTTGAAGCTCCAAAAACTTGTTAATTTTGGCCATGACCAATCCCAAAATTCCCTTAATAGAAATCCAAAAAAAATTAGAGCATTATTGCGCCTATCAAGAGCGTTGTCATCAAGAGGTTTCTCAAAAACTCAAAGAGCTGGGCGTATTCGGAACCCCTATGGATACCGTTATTTCTCATTTGATTGAGCAAAATTATCTTAACGAAACCCGTTTTGCAGAACACTTTGTCCGCGGAAAATTCAGCATCAAAAAATGGGGAAAAAGGCGACTAGAAAGAGAACTGAAACAACGCCATATTTCGGATTGGAACATCAAAAATGCAATGAAAGAAATTTCTGATAAAGCCTACTGGGAATCTGGACAGGCTTTGGCCAAAAAGTTTTGGGAAGCCCATCGTCATCGCCCATTGGCGGAGCAAAAGAAAAAGGTCTGGAATGCCATGCAATACCGAGGTTGGGAAACAGAACTGATCATGGAAAATATCCTAAAACTGGAACATCAAAAAGAATAACGCAATCCCAAAAGCCCATTACCCTTTGGCATCGGAACCAAATTCGACTCCCAATATTCTGTATTGAAAATATTATTAAAATATAAACTCACTTCCAATTGATTTAGCATCCATCTGGCAGAAGCATCCATTACTGAATATCCGTCCCCAACGGTTCTTTCTACGAATTTATAGACAAAATTGGTGCTTAAGTTTTTAGAAATTGGGAAGTAGTAACTACCAACAAAATGATGTTTTAAGTCATTATTAATAGAATATCGAGAGAAGTTATAACCGCTATTTTCTAAGTTATTTTCCAAATAGGAATAACTGATCTTAAATTCGTGATTTAGGGAGTAGATTTCAATTCTGTGTGTGAGTTCGAGATCGATTCCTTGGGTATTGACCTGCTGAATATTTTCAGCCTTAAAGGGGATGCTGTCGTCATTACTGTTTTTGACATAGTCTATGAGATTTTTGGCCTTTCGACTATAGAAGGCTAAAGAGACATTGACTTTAGGGCTGGTATAGCGCACTCCAATCTCATTGGAAAGAGCTTCTTCAGGTTTTAAATCGGCATTACCAACAGTAGTTCTATCAGAATAGAACAGGTCTGTAAAAGTAGGGATTCGAAAGGTAGCCCCTGAATTTCCATAAAGTCTCAACTTAGGATTGAGTTGCCAACCCAGATCAATCCCGGGAAAGCTATGCGTTCCAAAATCAGAAAAATAGTTGGCCGCAATCCCTGGGGTGATGTCCACCTTGTTGTTAAAGAGGTAAAATCGATGTTCTAAAAAAAAGTTCATCATGGTTCGACTGCGATCCCCCAAATTGTTGCTACGGATACTAACACGCGAAATATCAACGCCCATACCCGTCAATCCCCAATCCGATGCAACAGAGGTGTCAAAAGCTGCCCCTACTTTGTTGGTTACATGAAGATTACGGTATATTTCTGGTTTGTTGCGAATGTATTCGTACATGTCCTGCCCCCTTCTCCAATAGACCTTGGGTTTAAAAATCCAATTGCCTTTAGTACGTCTTTGAGACAATGAAACTAAACTGGCTTGGGTTTCCTCATATTGATCTACGGCCGATGCGTTGGCGTAAAAACCGTTGGCTCCGAACTTTCGTCCTGAATGAGTCGCAATAAAATCTAAGGGCGTTTTGTGACGATTAGAACTAGATTTGACAAAAAATTGATTGTAATCATAGTCGGTATTGTAGCGATAGCCATCGGAGGTGTTTCTGGAAACAAATCCTAGTACGCTGGTTTTCTCGGTAGTATTGCCCACAAAAATAGAACCGTTGGTTTGGTCATAGTTCCCTTTTTGCAAATCCAAGGTCAATGTTCTAGGGGTCTCTTTTTTGGTTACCACATTTATGGCTCCTGTAAAAGCATTTTGACCATATGCTCTAGAAGCGGGGCCTTTGATGATTTCGATGCGTTCGATCATTTGGGGTGGTGGGAGAAAGTTAAGGGTATGGTGTCCTGTCTGAGCATCGTCTAGTTTGATCCCGTCAATAAGTAAAAGGGTTTGGTCGAAAGTACCCCCGCGAATGTTAAGATCGGCTTGTGTCGCTCCGGCTCCCCTTCTTTTGATGTCTATCCCAGCGACTTGTTGCAATAGATCAACCACATGGGTGACTCCACTTTGTTGAATTTGATCGGCTGTTAGAATCTGAACGGTTTTGGAATTCTGATATAGAGGTATCTCCAATCGGTTGGAAGAAAGAATAACTTCCTTAAGCTTTTGGGTGGGAAGAGAATCAATATCCGCTTTGTACTGGGGGTGGGCCCAACTGACCACAAAAAAAAGACATAGGAGGCTTATTGAGTGTGTTTTTTTCATGACCAATAAAATTTTAGTGATGAAATAAATTAATCTGCAAGCAGGATCAATTTATTGTTCCTCATTTCAACAGTACCAGAACTGATTTCAAATAGGGTGGTGTTTTCGTCCTGTTTTTTAAACTTGTTTTGAACGGCATGATCCAACTCCATTTTGCCAGAAATAGTGACGGTTCCCTCTTTGAGGATGGAAACAATAGGAGCGTGGTTATTGAGCATTTGAAAAGACCCCGTAGTTCCGGGAACAATTACTGAGTCAACTTCACCACTAAACAAGGTGGCTTCAGGGGAAACGATTTCTAAGTGCATTATACTTCAGCTAACATTTTTTCACCGGCCTCGATGGCATCTTCGATGGTTCCTTTGAGGTTAAAGGCTGCTTCTGGTAGGTGGTCTAACTCACCGTCCATGATCATATTAAATCCTTTGATGGTATCTTTGATGTCCACCAATACTCCAGGAATTCCTGTAAACTGTTCTGCTACATGGAAAGGCTGAGAAAGGAAACGTTGCACCCTTCTAGCTCTGAATACGGCCAATTTGTCTTCTTCCGAAAGCTCTTCCATTCCCAAAATGGCAATGATATCTTGTAATTCTTTATAACGTTGCAACAACTCCTTAACCTTTTGGGCACAGTTGTAATGATCGTCACCTAAAATATCTGCCGTCAGAATTCTTGAAGTAGAATCCAAAGGATCTACTGCGGGGTATATCCCCAACTCGGCAATTTTACGGGACAATACAGTAGTCGCATCCAAGTGGGCAAAGGTGGTCGCAGGTGCAGGATCTGTCAGGTCATCTGCGGGTACATATACAGCCTGAACAGAGGTAATGGATCCTTTTTTGGTCGAAGTAATTCTTTCTTGCATGGCACCCATTTCTGTGGCCAAAGTGGGTTGATAACCTACCGCCGAGGGCATACGTCCCAAAAGGGCGGAAACCTCAGAACCGGCTTGTGTGAATCGGAAAATATTATCTACAAAGAAAAGTACATCTTTTCCCTGTCCGTCTCCTGCTCCATCCCTAAAATATTCTGCAATGGTCAGACCAGAAAGTGCAACACGGGCTCTTGCTCCGGGAGGCTCATTCATCTGTCCAAAAACAAATGTGGCTTTGGAATCAAGCATACTCTTTTTGTCCACTTTGGTCAAATCCCAGCCGCCTTTTTCCATGGATTGTAAAAAGTCATCTCCGTATTTTATAATTCCTGATTCTAGCATCTCACGCAAAAGGTCATTTCCTTCTCTTGTTCTTTCGCCTACTCCAGCAAATACAGAGAGTCCTCCATGTCCTTTAGCAATATTGTTAATCAATTCTTGAATCAAAACCGTTTTACCTACTCCAGCTCCTCCAAACAATCCGATCTTTCCTCCTTTGGCATAGGGCTCAATCAAGTCAATAACTTTGATCCCAGTAAAGAGAACTTCTGTGGAAGTAGAAAGATCTTCAAAAGCAGGTGCTTGTCGGTGGATGGGCAACCCATTGTCGTTTTCTTTGGGGAGATTTCCCAAACCGTCAATGGCATCTCCGATCACGTTAAAAAGTCTTCCGTAAACCTCTTCACCAATGGGCATCTGGATAGGACTTCCAGTGGCTTTGGCTTCGGTACCTCGGCTCAAGCCGTCTGTAGAATCCATGGATACCGTTCTTACGGTATTCTCTCCAATATGAGATTGGACTTCAAGCACCAATTGGGTACCATCCTCCTTTGAAATTACAAGGGAGTCATATATTTTAGGAAGCGCATTGTCTTCTCCAGAAAATGTTACATCTACTACAGGACCAATGATTTGTGAAACGGTGCCGATTGATTGTGCCATTGAGGTAATATTTTAATTAAATTTTCGTGTGCAAATATAGTGTATACCATATTATTTCGAGCATCTGATTACTACTTTTAAATTGAAAAAAGAAAATCTTTTAAAGATTTTATAAAACACTGTTGAAAACGAAATGAAAGTCTGGATTGATTGCGTTCTTTCTAAAGCTTGACTGACTGTTTTTCCGTTTTTAATTTATTAAAATTAATGCAAAAAAAAGAGCCCAATTGGGCTCTTTTTATGGAATTATAAAATTATCAATTAGAAGTCAAAACTAACTGAAGTGTAGTATATAGAACCAATTCTACCACCACCAAGTACACTTTGATATTCTTTACCTCCCAAGTTGTTTCCTCCAACTTTAACAACTGCTTTTAGTGAAGGAATTTGATAGGAAACTTGAGCGTCGATAACTGTTCTGGCGTCAATCATACCATCCACAAATGAAGCTTCATAATAGTACTCAGAAGTGTATCTGCTTGATAGGTTGAAAGAAAGTTTGTTAAAGTTTCCTATTAAACCTGCTTTGAGGTTGTGTTCAGGTGTGTTAAATGAAGCTTCAAAGTTTGATCCTGGTGTAGGAGTAAAGTCAAGCTTATTGTAATCGTAAATTACATTGAAGATGAAGTTCTTTGATAAAGCTTTAATCATTTCCGCACTCAGTCCATAAGTTTTCATGTCTTCGTCTGAATTTGAATCAACTTGATAGATTGCGAAGTCACCTGTGCTTCTGTAGGTTGCTAATGTGCCTCCTCCTGGATATATAGCAGGGGTATAAACATCAGTTGAACCAATTTTATCACTGTAATCGCTATAATAAGCAGAGATATCAAAAGTAAAGCCTGGTTTTTTGAACCTATATCCTACATCAAAAGAGGTGATCTTTTCTGCAGTAACATTTTTTAAACTAGCGGCAGTACCGTCTTCATTATAAGAATTGTTAAACACATAATCTCCCGTAAACTGAAAAGCATTTCCATTAGTTAAAGCTACTGCTCCATTATATCTAGATATATTGTCAGGAGAACTTCCTAACAAAGTAACGTCACCCGCAAAAAGACCAATATACTGATCTTGGTTGGTCGGGTTTCTAAATCCTGTTTGGAAAGAAATTCTGAAATTTTGGTTTTCATTCACATTAATTAAAGCAGCCAATCTGGGTGTAAAATTAGCATCAAAAAACTCATGTTTATCCATTCTTATTGATCCAGTAAGACTCACTTTATCGTTTAGTATGTTCGTTACTCCTTGAACATAAGCACCCATTTCAGTATATTCTATAGGGCCATCTTGATCTGAATAAATCGTTCCTCTGGAGTTTAATTCCGTCTTTCTCATTGATCCTCCAACTAAGAAATCAACATCTCCAGTCAAATCAGATAAGTCATAATTCAACTCATAATTATAGGTTTTGGTGTCATCAAAAATACCAGCTCCAGGATCTGCTTGAACAACGGGCAAATTCTTTGAAGTAAAGGAATTAAGAGCTTTTTCAAATGCCGCTGTTCCAGGTTGAATCATTCCTTGGTTTGCAGCTTGACGGGCAGCATTGTGAGCAAACATAGTATTTCCTCCTGGCAAAGCATTTAAATCATTAATTGATGTTCCGCCTGTCATGATATGTGGAGCCACAACTCCTTGAACAAATCCAAGAATCCCAGGAAAGTCAGGGGTTAATCCAGAGGCTTGAGCCAAAGCACCCATATAGGTAAGATTATAATTTACAAACCATCCTTGGTAACCACTAAAAGAACCTAGGCCTAATGCACTAAGATCTGAAATATTTGAAGAGGGTGAATTTGCTAATAAACCTCCAGCTGCTGATAATTGATAACTGTCACCATCTTGCTCTCTTGTATAATAGGTTCTAAAATTGAGTCTTCCACTGTCAATTTGCAATTTGTGTTGTTCGATTTGAATATTTTTCATAGAATAACGACCGAAGCCTTGCAAAGGAGAGTCTCCTCTACCAATTAGAGAAGTCAAACTAATCTCAGTTTTTTCATTAGGTCTGAAATGGACTGCAAACATTCCTTTTGAATTTTCGGCATTGTTAGAAATCAAATCACGATCCTGGTATCCTGTACTCATCACGCCATCAAAGTATTCGGGTGCAGCGGCGGCTAGTGCAGATGCAGCTGGATTTAATAAGCCAACTAAGCCCCAAGTATTAGAGCTGGAGAAGTATCGTTCTCCGTAAATATTAAGTCCATTATAGTCAGGAGCAGACTTTGAATAAGAGGGATTCACTTCTCCTCCAGGAATCGCCTGATGAGAGTAATCGGCAGGCATCCATTCTGTTCCTTTTTTATGGTTTAAGGAAGCTTTAACAGCCCACTTGTCACCTAGTTTTGTCGCAAGTCTAACTCCAACATCGGTGAAAGGGTTATTACCCGCCACTTCTTGATCAGTTACCCCAGTTCTATAATATGCACTTATTCCTTCGTGTTCAAAAGGATTTTTACTGTTCAAAAACATGATTCCTTTGTAAGCATCAGCTCCATATAGTGCGGAGGCAGGTCCTGGAATTACCTCAACGCTTTGGACGTCCAGTTCGTTTAGACCAATCAAGTTCCCCATTGCAAAACCAAATAATGGAGACATATTGTTCATCATATCAACTAGGGTTACAAAACCTTCATTGTAGACCGTAGCAAAACCTCGGGTTACAACTTGATTTAAAAACAGTCCTCCTTGTTGAAGCTGAATACCTTTAATGTTTTCTAAGCCATTAAAGAAATCTGCTGCAGGGGTCTGCTGAATTTGCTTAGCACTGAATTTTTCTACGGTAATTGGGGACTCAAATATCCGTTGTGCGAACCTAGATGCAGCTACAACGATTTCGTCAAGTGAGTCACTCCCTGGAGCCAGTGAAATATCCAAAGCAGCATCTGCTGAAGTTACTTCAATTGTTTTGGTTCCAAAACCCAAATAACTTACCTCTAATACAATGGGAAATTCTTCTTCTGTGGTGATGGAAAAATTACCATCAAAATCCGCTGAAACTCCGGTGTAAGTGCCTTTCACAACAATGTTTACTCCAGGAAGCGGCTGATTTGTTTCTTCGTCGATAACAGAACCATTGATCGTTGTCTGAGCGTGAATAATATTCAACAAGAGCATAGCACTCATTAAAATTACTCTTTTAAATAGCGTTTTTGTTTTCATTAAATAATTGTTTTGATTTTAATATAATGTGAAATAATTTTAAGCTTAACGCAGTCGATAAAGCAATAGAATTAATAGTTTATATGGTTTTTAGTCTGGTTTAGGGCAAATATACTACTTTTCGAATAAAACAGTTCTAGAGTCTTCGTGCCACCCTTGATATTTGTTGGAATACATTTCTTCAACATTCCCCCTTTTGATCTTTAAAGTGGGCCCCAATATCTTATTTTGCTCTGTCCATTGTTCCTTTACCAAAATTAGAGTAGAGATTTTTTTATAGTTTTCCAAGTCGGAATTAATCTCTGCCAATTTTTCTTCCAAAAAACCAATGAGTTCTTCTTTGGGCAGGGCTTTACCTATTTCTGATAATTGAGCCAATGCAATGGGTTGGGGTAATCCCAAACCTGTAATACAAACTTCTTCCAATTCTTTGAGGGTACCAAAATAATTTTCTAGGCTAAGAGGCTCGATGAATTTTCCTTTAGAGGTTTTAAAACTATCGACAACCCTTCCTGTGATATACAAATAATTGTCCTCATCCAAATAGCCTTTATCTCCCGTATGGAGCCAACCATCTACAAGAGTGGCTTTTGTCATTTTTTCGTTTTTGTAATATCCATCCATAACATAAGGGCCTCGCATAAGAACCTCCTGAGTATGCGGATCTATCTTGACCTCTACATCACACTGAGGTTTCCCCACTGAATCTGATTTTGCAAAATCTCTCCCATCTACTTGGGTACAAATAGCGCAATTTTCAGTCATACCGTAACCGTTGGTGATATAAATCCCAATTTTTCTAAACCATTCGATCTGACTAACCGGTATGGGTGCAGAGCCAGAAACAGTCGATCTGGCACGGGTCAATCCTAGGTTCTTTTTTAGCTTCTTTTTGATCAAAAGGGAAACCAAAGGGATTTTGAGCAGTAGGTCTAATTTTTTTTGGGGCACTTTTGCCAAAATCCCCAATTGGAATTTGGTCCATATTCTGGGTGCGGCAAAAAACACATGTGGTTGAATGTCTTTTAAATTTTTGGCAAAACTGTCTATGGATTCAACAAAAGAAAGCGATCCGCCAAAACGCATACATATGTGCTCTACCACTACTCGCTCAACAATATGATTGAGAGGAAGATAGGAGATAAAATCATTATTCCCTGAAAAATCAACTTTTAGCGGATTGACTTGTTCGGTAATGATTTTTGTTGAATCCAGAGTCAAATAAGACAATTTTACTCCCTTGGGATTACCAGTAGTCCCCGAGGTAAATATAATGGTCCACAAATCGGAAAGTTTTGGAATATGTGGTTCTTTAAGAGGTTGGTGCTGATTGATAAAATCGAACCATTCATCACCTCTATCCACGGCAGTGCAACCCTTGTAGTGAGGAAATCTGATCATGGGAAAGTCCTCAGGGATATGACCTGCTATGCTGTCCCAAGTCTCAATTTTCCCCACAAATAGGAGATCAACATCACCGAAATCCAGTAAATATTTCAACTCTTCACCCTTAAGAGAGGGGAAAAAAGGAACAGAGACATAGCCCGCCATCATGATGGCCAAGTCGGCAATGATCCATTCTCTACAATTTTTTGAGATCAATCCGATGTGGGCATCATCCCTAAGACCCAATGACTTGAGTCCCGCAGCTAGTTTTCTTGCCATTTGACCTACCTCGGCCCAAGTATATTCCTCCCATTGATCACCAAATGGTTGTCTCAGAAAAGGACGATCGTGGAATTTCTTTTCCCATTCATAAAATTTAAAATTAAACCGTTCTCTATTACTCATTTTTGTATGGTTTTATAATTTCGTCTTTAAAGGAATGGAAATAAACAATTTACAAACGGGGTTCCATTTCTTCAATCATTTAATATAATTAAAAAAAATAAAATCAACATCCAATAGCTGAAGGGGAGGTAAAACCTTAAATTAATTTTTTCTAAATTGTGATGTTGAAAAAGTGAAATCCAGTGACCAAATTAGAAAAATTATCCTCTTTTTAGTCAATGAAGAAGCTCTTTTATTATTTCATTAAATACACCATCCGATTTACCACCAATTGCTATTTCAGAAGGGTCAAAATCTATGGTCTAGAGAATATCCCCAAAGATGGAGGGGTTTTGTTTTCTCCCAATCACCAAGGAGCCTTTTTGGATCCCTTGTTGATAGGATGTAACATAAACAGACCGGTAACATCATTGACTAGAAGTGATGTTTTTGGCGGACCACTTCAATGGTTTATGGATGCCCTAAACATGCTCCCGGTGTACAGAATTAGAAATGGCTATGCCAACCTGAAAAAAAATGAAGCCATTTTTGACCAGTGTAAGAACCTACTTTCAAACAATCAGTGGATCATGATGTTTTCAGAGGCTGCACATCATGACGAATTTTATCTTCAACCCTTGTCAAAAGGAAGCAGTCGATTGGCCTATGAGGCCCAAGAAAATTCTGATAATCCAATTTATATTGTTCCAGTAGGCATTAATTACGGCCACCTTAGAAATCCATTTTGTGATTTACATTTGGTTTTTGGCGAGGCGATTTTAATCCGGCCTTTAATCGGAACAACTGCCCAGAAACCTGAGCGAATCAATACCATCAAAGCAAAGCTAAGAACAGGAATGGAAAAGTGCATGTGGCTTCCCGAAAAAGATGAATATTATGAAGATCGCAAAAAATTAATTCACAGTGGAAACACCAAAAAATCATTCCACGAGTTGAAAATGGGGATTCAAGACCAAAGCCTTAGGCCAAAGAAAGCATTAAAAACACAAAAATGGCATAAGTTACTTATCAGGCTGCTCTCTATACCCAATTTTCTGCCATTGTTGGTGTTAAAAAAAATACTTGGGCTTTTCAAGGATGTTGTTTTTTACAGCTCTATTAAAATGAGTACAGGTTTGATATTATTTATTTTTTGGTGGGCTGTAATTTTTCTAGTGGGGGGAGTATTATGGGGATGGCAAATTGGATTATCGGTCACAATAGGTTGTGTGACCCTACTTTATATTAGACAAATTCTATCAATTAAATATTTATAATAGTTTTCGTCTATAATTCAGAAAATAATAAAAACAAAATCAGGAAAAATTCAGGAAAAATTCCTTTGTTATAGTTTTTTACTATTGTTATAATTTTTATAATTGTTAAATATTATGATTGGCTTGTCTGTGCCTATTTACGCTTTGAAAAAGTAATTGGTACTAATACTCTGTGTAGAAAATCTGCAATTTCAGGCCTCCTTCGGGGTGATTTTCACTTTCAGAACCGTGTAAAATAACCCCCTTTGGATTGAGAATTGCCGTAGCCGGATAATTGATAAAATCTTGCCCCACCGTTTCTGCTCTTTTGGGATTTAGGAGATTAAGCCCATTGGAAGGAACCAGCCCCAACCTCACATTGGTAGAATCGTTTGTAATTAGACGATTGACATGATCCGTTATTCTAAATTTATAATGATGAGGCTTGTCATCCTCATCCTTTTCTAAAATTCCTCCGTAAACAAATTTGTCTCTATTCCTGACGGTATTATTGACGGTATTGTCAATACTAAAGTCGGTAAGCGGGATTCCAGAATCATATTTGTATAAGTAGAGCCGATCCGGAAATTGAGATTGTTCCAGTGAACTGTACTGATCCCGATCGATATAAAGCATCAAATTGGCTTCATTGATCACCCAATTATTCCCCTTTATATCTTTCAACAATTGGTCTCCTTGGCTGTCTTCAAATAGTTTCAATGTGGAAAACAATCCATTTCCACTGAGGTAGATGTGTTGGGAGGCTTTATCGGTTTGACCCGCAAGAATCTCTTGATCAATAGTCGCGTTCGAGTTGCTGTTTTTTATGGTATTGAAATTCAAGCCAAAAGTGATCTGAAAGGTTTTTGATTCCTTTTTGGTAGTATCATCGGTAGTGTCGTCAGTTGTATCATTGGTATCTACCACATCGTATTGGTATTCAACCATGATTCTACCATTTCTAATGTCCAAAAGCATATACAAATCATCCTCGAAATTCTCTGTCTTAATGATCAATCCTCGTAAGTATTTAGAAAAGCTATCATCACTTGAAAGAACAGCTTCTCCCTCTTGATCCAATATTTTTTCTTGAAAAAAAGCTTTGTCAAGAGGAATTCTGATTCTTGGGGTCAGGCGGGTTTGTACCTTTTCTCGCTCGTCAACGTCTTCGGTCTCGGGATCATCTTCTTTGAAATTGAATCTCAACTCTTCAAAATCAAGTTGGTAAGAACCATCGTGAAGTATTTCTCCATAAAATCCACTTTCAAAATAATCCGTATTGGAGAAAAATTGTGGTTGTTTTTGAAAATCAGTGTCAGGATCATAATTGGACAAAAAGTATTTGAGTTCGTAAACTTGTAGATCAAATCGAGCCTGCCGATTCCCATAGATCGAATCAATTTCATACACCCTGTTCTCACTCTCATAGGTTTGGTTATCCTGGTCAACATCATCCAAAACACCGTCGCCATCACTATCTTCACTCAATGGATTGAGATTGTTGTTGGATTCGTTGATATCACTAATGCCGTCACCATCGGTATCGCTCTCACGATCGTCAGGATCAAGATCCAAGGCATCGATAACGCCATCACCATCCCTGTCGCTGGTATTGTTGAAAAAGGGTATTTCTAAATAAACCTGTGTTACCGTTTCTTTTTCGTCTATAATCGCTGGATTATCATCGTCTCCTTCATCTTCTCTCTCTTGTGTATATATACCAAATAAAGGATTTGGAGAGATCGCCAACTTGGCAGTGATATTGGCTTGGGTAGTCCCAATGCCCGGGAAGCTAATTTTTCCCAATTGGGCCAGCGGCAAGCCATCTGTTTGATAATAATTGACCTTACTCTGGTAAGAGGAAACCGGTGCTTCAAAGCTTTTGGACTCAAGAGCTGTGGGAAGTAAAAGTTCAGAACCGACTGCATGGTATTCCTTATCACATGAAAAAATGACCAGGGATAGTGCCAAAAGAACAGTCACACGATTGATGAACATTCTCAAAAAATACATCCGTTATTTTAAAATATGATTAGTGTAAAATTCAACTAGGGCATCCTCATTTTGAGATTCTTGGTAATTGAGTCCAGGTATATCATTTTCCTTCGAATACTTTTCAATGGAGTTAGGGGTTTCAACATCACCCATCACATAGCCATCAGAAAAGTTGAGACTCAATTGTTCTAAATTTTCAAAAGTGGCATTTTTTAGTGGCTCAATCAATTCATCCGATATGCTGTCAAAAGCCACTTTCTTATGGAATTGGTCAGAAAGGACACCTTCAAAATCTTGGGCGTAAACAGAGGTTACAATTTTGCTCTGAGCAAAGATGGGCTCGTCTTTGTAATAAGTATTGAGATAAAGTGGGAACAAACTGGTAAACCAACCGTGCAAGTGGATGATGTCAGGAGACCAATTCAATTTTTTCACCGTTTCGATCACTCCTTTGGTGAAAAAAATCATCCTTTCATCATTGTCCTCAAAAAGTTTTTGATTTTCATCCCTTAATATCGCTCGTCTTTTAAAGTATTCCTCGTTGTCAATAAAATAGACTTGCATTCGCTCTTTGGGGATTGATGCTACTTTGATGATCAAAGGCATATCTACATCGTTGATCACTAGATTCATTCCAGAAAGACGAATGACCTCATGTAACTGATGTCTTCTTTCATTGATCAAACCATAACGGGGCATAAAAATTCTGGTTTGACCCCCATGATCATTAATGTTTTTCGGAATTTTAAACGAATTAATCGCTTGATTGGTCTGTGGGAGGTAAGGAACCACTTCAGACGAGATATTCAGAACCTTTTTGTCTTTCATAAAATCTCTATAATAATCAAGGATATAAAGTTTTGCGAAATTACAAAAATTAAACGGAATATGTTGAATTCTGTATATTTACGCCTGTTAATTTTTTGCTAAATGAAGGTTTTCAAAACATCCCAATCTTTGGTTGAGTATTTATCAATTGAAACTCGACCCCTTGGAATGGTTCCAACCATGGGTGCTCTTCACCTCGGACACTTGTCTTTGATCGAAAGAGCAGTAGAAGAAAATCAAAGCGTTTTGACCAGCATTTTCGTCAACCCTACACAATTCAATGACAAAAACGATCTGGTCAACTATCCCACTTCCATCGATGAGGATTTGCTACAAATAGAAAAAATCAGCAAAAAAATCTTGGTGTATATTCCCGAAGTAGATGATATATACGGCAATATCGTGGAATCAAAATCTTTTGACCTGGCCGGATTGGATCAGGTGATGGAGGGAGAAAAAAGATCAGGGCACTTCCAAGGGGTAGCCACAGTAGTGACCCATTTCCTCAAAACGTTCACCCCAGACCGTGCCTATTTTGGTGAAAAAGATTTTCAACAACTATTGATCATAGACCACATTAACCGATCCCTTAAGCTAAAAACCAAAATCATTGGATGCCCCATCGTAAGGGAAAAGGATGGACTTGCTATGAGTTCTAGAAACCGTATGTTGACCCCCGATCAGCGAAATCAGGCTTCAAAGTTGTTTGAAGCATTGCAAATGGTAAAATCTAACGCTAAAAAAGTACCCTACCGCTCGCTCAAAACCTCGGTGAATGCTTTTTTTGAAAAACAGGATGAAATAACATTGGATTATTTTATGATAACAGACCCCAACACACTCAAAGAAATACATTTAGAGCAGCCCGTTGACCAAGGCAGGGGGTTTATCGCAGCCTATTTGGGAAAAATTAGGTTGATAGATAATTTGGATATGTCTTAAATCACTAAATTTGCTGCGTGCTAATAGAAGTAATAAAATCAAAAATCCATAGAGTCAAAGTTACCGATGCCGATCTGAGCTATATCGGAAGCATTACTATTGACCGTGATCTAATTGACGCAGGTAATTTCTTGGTGGGTGAGAAAGTTCAAGTAGTCAATATCAATAATGGTGAAAGATTGGAAACCTACATCATTGAGGGAAAAAGAGGCACGGGAGAAGTTACCCTCAACGGTCCTGCAGCCAGAAAAGTCCAAAAAGGAGACATCATCATCATTATTGGCTATGCTCAGATGGATTTTGAGGAAGCTAAAAATTTTCAGCCTACAGTTATCTTTCCCGACGAAAGCACCAATCGTTTAACCTAGGTTTTGAAAAAAGCGGTTTCTCTTTCAAAAAAAATAATCCCTCTGTTCATAGGAGTATTCTTTATATACCTGAGTTATCAAAACACAACCCCCGAAGACCGCCAAAACATTTTTAAATACATTAAGAATGCGGATTATCGCTTTGTATTTTTGTCTGCTTTTTTCGGTATATTGAGTCATCTCTCCAGAGCAGTACGTTGGAAATATTTATTGGCACCACTGGGTTATCGTCCAAAAACCATCAATTCTATTTTAGCCGTTCTAATCGGTTATTTCTCAAATCTAGGCATTCCCCGTTCGGGAGAATTACTCAGAGCCACAGCCATGGATCGCTATGAAAACATTCCCTTTCAAAAAGGTTTTGGCACTGTCATTGCAGAAAGAGTCGTTGACCTGATTTTGTTATTACTTTGCATTCTTTTGGCACTGGGACTGCAATATGATCTGATCGCGGAATACCTAAATCTAAAAGGTTTGAACTTCTTTCAAACGGGACTCAGCCTGATCATTTTAGCAATAGTATTTTTTTTTTGTAGAAAATTTTTCCTTCAATCTACCCACCCCATTACTGAAAAAATAAAAAAGTTTTTACAAGGTATTTGGGAGGGAATGATTTCCATCAAATACATGAAAAACAAAGGACTTTTTATAGCGCACACCCTTTTTATTTGGACCATGTACGTATTGATGTTCTGGATCATCAAATTCTCCATTCCTGAAACAGTAGGCTTAGGAATTAACGCATTAATTCCTGCTTTTGTCGTTGGAGGATTATCCATTTCTGCAACCAATGGAGGCATAGGTATCTATCCTTACTCTGTTTCCTTGGTGTTGATTGCTTTTGGGATTTCTAAAGAATCTGGCCTGGCTTTTGGATGGATCATGTGGACATGTCAGACGCTTATGGTAGTGACTTTTGGTGCCATGGCATTTTTTGCTTTACCTTTGGTTAATCGCCAAAAATAAAACTCGTTTTTTTCAATCGTCATTATGAGTAAAGTCAAAACCTCTTTCTTTTGTCAAAGTTGTGGCACACAACACGCCCAATGGCAAGGCCAGTGCAACTCCTGTAAACAGTGGAATACCCTGACAGAAGAGGTAATGGAAAAGCCAGACAAAAAAAATTGGAAAACCGAAAAAAAAGCCAGTACAATTTCAAAGCCCCTCAAAATCAATCAGATTGAAATTTCCTCTGAATCAAGAATAGACACAGGAGATGCTGAATTGAATCGTGTTTTGGGAGGTGGAATCATTCCCGGAGCGCTTATGCTTTTGGGTGGAGAACCTGGTATTGGTAAATCTACACTACTGTTACAAATTGCCATAACCGTGGGCTGTAAAGTACTTTATGTCTCTGGAGAAGAAAGCCAACGTCAAATCAAAATCCGATCCGATCGGATGGATACCTCCTCAGACCAATGTTATGTTCTTAGCGAAACAAAAACCCAAAATATCTTCTCACAAATTGAAACTTTAGCACCCGAATTGGTGGTTATTGATTCTGTACAAACTTTACACACCGACTATATTGACAGTAGTCCCGGGAGTGTCTCCCAAATAAAAGAATGTACCGCAGAATTCATCAAATTTGCCAAAGAAACCCATGTGCCTGTTTTTTTGGTGGGACATATCACCAAAGATGGTCAAATTGCAGGGCCGAAGATATTGGAACACATGGTGGATGTGGTATTGCATTTTGAAGGAGACCGGAACCACATCTACCGTATTCTAAGAACTCAAAAAAATCGCTTTGGAGCAACTTCTGAGATTGGAATTTATGAAATGCAGTCCAAAGGTTTAAGGGCCGTGAGTAACCCCAGTGAACTTTTGATTTCGGAAAAAGATGAAAAATTAAGTGGGCATGCCATTGCGGCAACCATTGAAGGTATCCGCCCTTTAATGATTGAAATTCAAGCTTTGGTCAGTACCGCAGTTTATGGCACTCCACAAAGAACTACTACTGGTTACAACACCAAAAGACTCAATATGCTTTTGGCCGTTTTGGAGAAAAGAGCAGGTTTTGCCTTGGGTGCAAAAGATGTTTTTATCAATATTACAGGAGGGATTTCTATCGCCGATCCCGCCATTGATTTAGCGGTCGTTGTTGCCATATTATCAAGTTATCACGATATAGATGTCTCTGAAAACTTTTGCTTTGCCGCAGAGGTGGGATTATCGGGTGAAATCAGACCTGTACCGAAAACAGAACAGCGCATACAAGAAGCATCAAAACTGGGGTTTGACACTATTGTAATCTCCAAATTTGCCAAAATTGGCAAACAAAACGAATCCATTAAAGTGTTGGCTGTTTCCAAAATTGAAGCGTTGATCTCAGCACTTTTTGGTTAAAATTTAAATTCATTTCCGCTATAAAACGTAAATTTAGTTGATCAATAATCAATTACATGGATAAAGTAATCAAAGATTTCTTGGCTGATGTCAGCAAAAGAAATCAAAATGAGCCTGAATTTATGCAGGCAGTCACTGAGGTAGCCGAAACGGTTATCCCCTATATCGTTAAAAATGATGTTTACTACGGTCAGAACATTTTAAAGCGCATGGTAGAACCCGAGCGTGTGGTTTCCTTCAGAGTCGCTTGGATTGATGATCAAGAGGAGATTCAAGTAAACCGCGGCTACAGAATAGAAATGAATTCTGCAATTGGCCCCTATAAAGGTGGTTTGCGTTTTCACCCCAGTGTAAACTTAAGCGTACTCAAGTTTTTGGCTTTTGAGCAAATCTTCAAAAACAGCTTGACTACACTTCCAATGGGAGGTGGAAAAGGAGGTTCAGATTTCAACCCCAAAGGAAGGACGGATACGGAAGTCATGCGTTTTTGCCAAAGTTTTATGACAGAACTATTCCGTCACATCGGCCCAAATCGAGACATTCCTGCCGGAGACATAGGGGTAGGAAGTAGGGAAATTGGCTATATGTTTGGACAATACAAAAGGTTGAAAAACGAATTTACAGGGGTTTTAACTGGGAAAGGCATCTCCTGGGGAGGCTCTCTGATCCGACCCGAGGCCACTGGCTATGGAGTAGTTTACTTTGTTCAAAAGATGATGGAACACAACGGTGCTGGTCTAAAAGACAAAAAGGTTGTGATTTCGGGAAGTGGAAATGTAGCCCAATATGCTGCAGAAAAAACCATTCAATTGGGCGCTAAAGTATTAACTATGTCTGATTCCTCTGGATACATTTATGATGCAGAGGGCATAGACGAGGAAAAATTGGCCCACGTGATGGAACTTAAAAACATAAAAAGAGCCCGAATCAGTGCCTATATTGAAAAATACCCCAAAGCAAAGTTTATCTCAGGCAAAACACCTTGGGAGGTTGCCTGTGAAATAGCCCTGCCTTGTGCTACCCAAAATGAGTTGAATGAAAAAGACGCTGCTTTATTGATCCGTAACGGCTGTATGTGTGTTGGTGAGGGAGCCAATATGCCCTCTACTCCAGAAGCCATTCACCAATTTACCAATCATAAAATCCTCTATGCTCCGGGCAAAGCCTCCAATGCAGGAGGAGTTGCTGTTTCTGGATTAGAAATGGCACAAAACTCGCTCAGGTACAATTGGTCCAGGGAAGAAGTAGATGCCAAATTACAATCCATCATGGCCGATATTCACCAATCTTGCTTGGATTTTGGCGAAGAAGAAGGTTATGTCAACTATGTGAAGGGAGCCAACATTGCCGGTTTTGTAAAAGTTGCCGATGCCATGCTTGCTCAAGGAGTAGTTTAAACCTGCTTTCCAATATGTTGATTGAAACCGATGCCATTGTTATCAGCACATTGAAATACGGTGATTCTAGCCTAATTGCCCGTTGCTATTGCAAAGAACTGGGATTAAAATCTTTTATGCTCAAAGGCATATTGTCCTCCAAAAAAGGTGCCCTGAAAAAATCACTGTTCCAGCCTCTCAGTATCATTAGCCTGATTACTCAGGTAAAAAATGAAAACAGAGAAGGACTCCACTTTATCAAGGAAGCCAGAGTGCGTTTTCCTTTGATCGAAATTCCTTTTGATATCAAAAAAAACGCAGTAGCCCTGTTTTTGTCCGAAGTGATGACACGTGTCATTAGTGAGGAGGGATCACCCAATGCTACATTATACCATTTTATTCAAAAAAACGTTATTCACTTAGAGCAAAAAGAGTTTTCGCCACTTTTTCATTTAAAGTTTATGTTGGACCTCAGTCAACATCTAGGCTTCTATCCCAATCAAACAGACATGGAGCAAGACTGCTTTGATTTAGAAAGTGGCTGTTTTTGCGGTTCATCCCCCTCCAAATATGTCATCGGGGGGGAGCTGGTCCTTGCTTTTAAAAAATTAATTGGCACAAATTTTGAAAAATTGCAAGACCTAACATTTCCCAATTCACTCAGAACAAAGTTGTTAAGTATCTTGATAGATTATTTTAATTTACATTTACAAGGTTTTGGAAAAATAAAATCAGTCGATATACTCCATGAAATCTTTCGCTAAGAATAGTTTTTTTCTGCTTATTCTTCCCTTTTTAGGCTTACACAGTCTTTGGGGTCAAGACATTTGGGTGGAAGATGGTATAACGGGCGAGCCTTTGGAGAATGTAGTTGTTTTTTCAGAAGATGGGAATCATAACCTCGTGACCAACGCCCTTGGAAAAGCAGTGCTCAATAATTTTCCTCGCAAGGGTAAAATCAAATTTAATCTGATGGGATATCAACCCTTGACCATTTCAATTCTTGAAATTTTGCAAGGAAAAAAAGTTGTCCCATTGATTTCGGAGGATGAAGTTTTGGAGGAAGTGGTACTTTCTGTAGCTCGATCCCAAGTCACAAGAGACAAAATTGCCGAGCAAGTAGGAATTATCTCACAAAAAGACATTGAGATTGGGGGAGTAGCTACAGGAGCAGATCTTTTGGAAATCAATCCCAACATCAGGATTCAAAAGTCTCAAGGAGGAGGAGGAAGTCCAGTTTTGAGGGGGTTTGAAGCCAATCGGGTCTTGATCGTAGTTGATGGAGTGAGAATGAATAACGCCATCTACAGGTCGGGTCATCTTCAAAACGCTATTACCATCGACCCACACAATATAGATAGAGTGGAAGTAACTTTTGGATCTTCATCCGTTGGCTATGGTTCCGATGCATTGGGAGGAGTCATTCACTACTATACCAAATCACCACAATTGAACAATAAAACTCCCGTAAAATCTGAGTTTTCGTCCACCTTTAATTACGCCAATTTCTCTTTTGTAAATAATGTTAATACCGCCTTGAGTTATAAAAACTGGGGTAGCCTAACCAGTGTGAGTTATTCTAATTTCGGTGATATCAGAATTGGCGAAAAAAGAAATCACGGTTTTTCAAATTGGGGATTGACCCCCAATTACTCTCTTAACAGTAGAAATAAGTACAGCGAAATACCCATCAGCAACTCCAATCCCAACATTCAAAAAAACACAGCCTACAACCAATTCGATATTTTTCAAAAATTCCTTGTTCGTCTTCCCAGCGAGATGCTTTTAAATATCAACCTTCAATATTCGGAATCCTCCGATATTGATCGATACGATAAACTGGCGGAGGAACGAGATGGAAGTCTTCGTTTTAGTGAATGGTACTACGGCCCCCAAAAAAGATTTTTTCTCTCCCCACAACTCAAATTTTTCTTGGGCAAAAACTGGTTAAAAAAAGGAACGCTTACCGCTGCCTATCAAAATGTTGAAGAATCGAGAGTCAATCGAAAGTTCGGAAGCCTGACCCGCTCCCATCAAATCGAAAAGGTTGATGTTTATAGTATTAATGCCGATTTTTATGGAAATATCGCCCAAGGACATTCCCTATCCTACGGACTGGAATGGACTTATAACAAAATTCGATCCCAAGGTTATGCCTTAGATCTGGTTCTCGGTTTGGATGATATCATCGGTTATAGTGACCGCATCACAATACCCTCTCGATACCCTAGCGATGGCAGTAGTGCTTCTAGTTTTGCTGGTTATTTGAATTGGATTTATCGGACTAACGATCGCTTAACCATTAATGGGGGACTAAGGCTCACCAGCTCAAAAATTATTGCCCGTTGGAATGATACTGCACCAGTAGACAAACTTCTGTCCACAGTCGATTTACAATCTGAAGCTTTGACCTATACTTTGGCAATGACCTATCGACCCAATGAAAGATGGCAAATCAACAGTTTAATTTCCAGTGGATTCAGAACCCCCAATATTGATGATATCGGAAAAATAAGGGAGAGCAATGGAATTCTATTAGTCCCCAATTCCTTTTTACAACCAGAATACGCCTATACCTTCGAATCTGGGATCAAATTTACCGGCCAAGACAAAATCAATTTTATTGACCTAAGAGCTTTTAGCACTCTGGTTTCCCGACACATCGTAAGGTCTGATTTTATAGTTTTTTCCGACACCAGTACCCCCAATGAGAATTCTATTTTATACAATGAGGAAGAAGTATTTACCCAAGCCAACAAGAATTTAGGCAACCGTTTTATCTATGGAGCTTCCCTTCAAGGAAAATGGATGTTGAGTGATCCATTTGAAATCATGGGAGGAATTACTTACACTACCGCCGATCAAAACACTGATTATGGTCCCATGCCTTCTATCGCTCCCTTGTTCGGAACTTTTACCCTTTCTCACAAAATTAAAAACTGGAGGACTTTACTGATTTGGAAATTCAGTGAGCGAAAACACCCCCGAGATTACAGTTGGGGAGGCGAAGATGGACTTAACGAAACTCCTGTGATGAACCCCATTGCCGTTGATGATATTGATAAATATTACGGCATGCCCTCTTGGAATATTTGGTCTATCATGTCCCAATATCAGCTAAGAAAAAACATTGTTTTAAATGTTGGATTGAAAAATATTTTTGATCTGCATTACAGAACTTTTGCCTCAGGTATCTCTGCTGAAGGGAGGAGTTTACAGTTAGGATTGAAGGTTAAAATCTAAAATCCTTTTTTTTTACCTAAAATCCTTAATTTCGCAACTTTAATAAACGCCACCTGACATGGTTTTCAAGGAGTATAAAGGACTGAATTTACCCGCAATTTCTTCAGAAATACTGAACTTCTGGGAGGAACACCAGATTTTTGAAAAAAGCATCTCCGAAAGAACGGATCGTCCTCCCTATATTTTTTATGAGGGTCCTCCTTCGGCTAATGGAATGCCAGGTATTCACCACGTGATGGCACGAACCATCAAGGATATTTTTTGCCGGTACAAAACCCAAAAAGGTTATCAAGTAAATCGAAAAGCAGGCTGGGATACTCACGGGCTACCAGTCGAACTTGGGGTTGAAAAGGCATTGGGTATTACTAAGGATGCCATTGGAACCTCTATCTCCGTTGAGGAATACAACAACGCATGTAAGGAGGCTGTAATGAAATATACCGACGTATGGAACCGATTAACTCAGAAAATGGGTTATTGGGTGGACATGGACGATCCCTATGTTACCTATACTTCCAAATACATGGAAACCGTCTGGTGGTTGATCAAACAGATTCACGAAAAAGGCCTTTTATACAATGGTTATACTATTCAACCCTACTCTCCAAAGGCTGGAACGGGATTGAGTTCGCACGAGTTGAATCAACCTGGCACCTACCAAGACGTTAGTGATACCACCGTAACGGCACAATTTAAGACCAAAGAGGATTCAATCCCAGATTTTCTTAAAGGTAGTACTCCCCTCTACCTTCTGGCATGGACCACCACACCGTGGACGCTGCCCTCCAACACGGCCTTGACCGTGGGGCCAAAAATTGACTATGTACTCGTCCATACTTTCAACCAGTATACTTTTCAACCCGTTCGGGTAATATTGGCCAAAGCCTTGGTCAGTAAACAGTTCTCTGGAAAATATGAGGCCGAAAGTACTTTGTCGGCCTTAGAAAACTACACTGAAGGAGCCAAAAAAATCCCTTTTTTCCTTGAAAAGGAATTCAAAGGAAAAGACCTCCTCAATATCAGATATGAAAAAATATGGCGGGAAGCACCGGAACCAGTCGATCATCCTGAAAATGCCTATCGGGTCATTTTGGGAGATTTCGTGACCACTGAAGATGGAACTGGTATTGTTCATACCGCACCGACTTTTGGTGCCGATGATGCCAAGGTCGCCAAAGAGGCAATCCCAGAAGTTCCTCCGCTTTTGATTTTGGACGAAAACAGCAATAAAGTTCCTTTGGTGGACTTACAAGGTAAATTCCGCAGCGAAATGGGGAGTTTGGCCGGACAATATGTCAAAAACGAATATTACGACGAAGGCAAGGCTCCTGACAAATCCAGCGACGTGCAAATCGCCATTAGACTCAAAGAAGAGAATTTGGCATTTAAGGTCGAAAAATACGTTCACTCCTACCCCAACTGCTGGAGAACAGATAAACCCATCCTCTATTACCCGCTGGACTCATGGTTCATCAAAGTAACAGAGGTAAAAGATCGACTCACAGCCCTAAATCAAGAAATCAACTGGAAACCCAAATCCACAGGCGAAGGTAGATTTGGTAACTGGTTGGCCAACGCCAACGACTGGAACCTGTCAAGATCCCGATTTTGGGGTATCCCACTACCCGTATGGAGGACAGAAGAGGGGGAAGAAACAAAAGTGATTGGATCGGTAGCGGAGTTGTATGAAGAAATCGAAAAATCCATCCTAAAGGGTCATATGAGCACCAATCCACTCGCCAATTTTGAAGTGGGTGACATGAGTGAAGCCAATTACCAAAAGGTAGACCTTCACAAACACATTGTCGATGAAATTGTGCTGACTTCGTCCAAAGGGACAGCCATGCTACGTGAAAAAGACTTGATCGATGTTTGGTTTGACTCAGGCGCTATGCCCTATGCACAATGGCATTATCCTTTCGAAAACAAAGAAAAAATCGACAGTGGAAATGCCTTCCCCGCCGACTATATCGCAGAAGGTGTAGATCAAACCCGTGGTTGGTTCTATACACTACATGCCATCAGCACACTGGTTTTTGATTCTATTTCATACAAAAATGTGGTTTCCAACGGATTGGTATTGGACAAAAACGGCCAAAAAATGTCTAAACGCTTGGGCAACGCTGTAGACCCCTTTGAGACCATTGACCAATATGGAGCAGATGCCACCCGATGGTATATGATTTCAAACGCCAACCCCTGGGATAACCTCAAATTTGACTTGGACGGCATAGGCGAAGCACAACGCAAGTTTTTTGGAACCCTACACAACACCTATTCCTTCTTTAGCCTCTATGCCAATATAGATAATTTTAAAAATGAAGAAGTACCCATTCCCCTTGACGAACGCTCCGAATTGGATCGCTGGATTTTATCTGAACTTAACAGTTTGATTGGGAAAGTGGATGCTTTCTACAAAGACTATGAGCCCACCAAAGCGACCCGAGCCATTTCCGAATTTGTTCAGGAAAAATTGAGCAACTGGTATGTGAGATTGTGTAGAAGGCGTTTTTGGAAAGGAGAATATCAAAAAGATAAAATTGCGGCCTATCAAACCCTCTGGGAATGCCTTCTAAAAATAAGCCAATTGGCTGCCCCTGTAGCTCCCTTTTACAGCGACCGCTTGTATCAAGATTTAACCCAAAATACGACCGCCAAAAAATCCGTTTCGGTGCATCTATCAACTTTTCCCTTAGCGCATCCCGAAGCTATCGATTCAGCCCTAGAAAATCGAATCAACAAAGCCCGAAACATCACTTCATTGGCACTTTCACTCCGGAAAAAAGAACAAATTAAAGTAAGACAGCCGCTACAAACCCTAATGGTTGCCGTAAATGGCCCAGAGGAAAAAAATGAAATCAAAAAGATTCAGGAGCAATTGCGCTCAGAGGTCAACGTCAAATCCATTGAATTGATTGATGATAACAGCAATATATTAGTCAAAGAAATCAAACCCAATTTTAAAATATTGGGGCCCCGATTTGGAAAAGATATGGGAAAAGTAGTTGGTAAGATCAATGCTTTTGGGGAAGCTGAAATAAGAACCCTTGAGAAGGAAGGCAAGATCAACATCCCACTTAATGAAAAAAATATTATTTTAGACCTCAGCGAGGTGGAAATCACCTCCAAAGATATCGAAGGTTGGTTGGTGGCTCATGGTAATGGACTAACAGTAGCCTTGGACATTTCATTGACCGAAGATTTGATAAATGAAGGCATTGCTCGGGAGTTGGTCAATCGCATTCAAAACATCAGAAAAGACGTTGGACTAGAAGTCACTGATAAAATAGATATCAGCTTTTTGGCCGACGATGATTTAAAAGAAAGAATTGAAAACAACAGTGCATACATACGCTCGGAGACCTTAGGAGAAAAAATTGATTTTCCCTTGCAAATAAACAATGGAACCGAGGTTGTGTTCGACAATATCAAAACAAAAATAACCATTAAAAAGATTGAAAATGGCTAAAGAAACAAAAGCTCGATATTCAGACGAAGAGTTGGAAGATTTCAGAAAATTGATTGAAGACAAAATCAATAAAGCTCAAGCAGATTTAGAACTGTTGAGGAGCGCATACATGAATGACGGCAACAATGGTACAGATGATACCTCCCCTACCTTTAAAGCCTTTGAGGAAGGCTCGGAAACCATGTCCAAGGAAGCCAATACACAATTGGCCATCCGTCAGGAAAAATTCATTCGTGACCTAAAAAATGCCATGATTCGCATTGAAAATAAGACCTATGGCGTTTGTCGTGTAACCGGAAAACTGATCAACAAAAAGAGACTCTTACTGGTTCCCCATGCGACCTTAAGCATTGAGGCCAAAAACTTGCAAAAATAGCGTTTGAAATATAAGGTCTCCAATATCAACCTCCCAACAGCCATAGCCATTGTACTGGTCTTGCTGTTGATGGATCAAGCATCCAAGTTTTTCATCAAACTGAATTATCCGCTCTCTCTTTATGGGAACAGTGCAATCGTTGATTGGGGGTTTTTCAAACTACTTTTTGTAGAAAACAAAGGAATGGCCATGGGAACCAAACTCAATGATATTTTCCCCTTTTTCTCCGACAAAACTGCCAAACTAGTGCTAACCATATTTCGTTTGTTGGCCATTGTAGGAATTGGTTATTGGTTGTGGGACAACATCCGCAAACAAACATCCAATCTATTTCGTTGGGCATTGTGTTTGATTTTTGCCGGCGCCTTGGGAAACATCATCGACTCGGTCTTTTACGGGCTCATTTTTTCCCACAGTTACGGTCAAGTAGCCACGCTCTTTCCCGAGGGAGGTGGTTATGCTTCCATCTTTCAAGGCCATGTAGTCGACATGTTACAATTTCCGCTAGTGAGTTGGAATTGGCCCGATTGGATGCCTTGGGTAGGAGGTCAGCACTATACTTTTTTTCAATATGTCTTTAACATTGCCGATACAGCCATCAGTATAGGGGTGGGAATTTTAATTGTTTTTAACAAAAAAATTTTTGGAAAAGCTCAGTAGTTTTATCACAACTCTTTTGAGTTTTTGGCCAACCCTCTTCAAATAATTTCTATATAAATATCAATAGAATCAAGATAATTGGAGATAAAAATGGTAGAAGAAAAATAATTTGACTGAGCAAAATCCAAAAAATAAATTTAATCCATTGGAAAACGCCCATTTCCTTCCTTTTTTCTTTACGAGTTAGCTCTACCAATTGATCAAATTCCATTTTCATAAATTCGGACTTAGTTATTTTCAGATCAATTATCCCAATATCGTTTAGTCCTTTTTTAAACCCTTGGAAAACTGCTTTAGGATAAAGCCAAAAACTATGCCCCATAGCCCACAAGCTGGACAGTGAAATGGGAAAATATTTCCACAATCCTGTAGAAATTTCCCAACCTGCAATATACCCCTCCCCTTTCCAAGAGGTATCGCATTGATTCAGTATATGCTGAATATCATGTATATGAATGACTTCTTTTCTAAATCGAGGATTTGGCAGTTTTAGATTAAGTCCTACTATTTTTATATTAAACGTATCTTGATAAATCCCTCCATCCTCTGGAATTTGATTTTTCTTGTAAAAATCTTCAAGTAATCTGTCTAAAGTCATAAGCTGGGAAGTATTGGGGTACCATTAATTTTTGATTACTTAAGTTGCAACATCTCAACCCTTACTTCCAACAAAAACAAAAAACTAACAACATAAATTCTATGGCAGAAAAGACACTTGAGACCCTATAAAGTTATTATAAAACCCTTAAAAAACAAAAACCTCCCGTGGCGAAACAACATAATCCAAAGTTATATCGTGGGAGTCAATGTCTTCAATTTTGGAAACAGGATCAAAAAAAGACAGCCCTACTTTGATGGTGCTTTTGGGACATTCTCCCAAAAAACGATCGTAATAACCTTTGCCATATCCCACACGATGACCCCTCAGATCAAAGACCAAAAGGGGAACAAAAACCACCTCAATTTGTTGGGGGGTTAGGGCAATTCCGGAAAGCGGTTCAGGGATGCCCCAGCGGTTCAATTTTAAAGGAGTTTGATCCGTGAGCAAGAAATGTTCCAATGACTGGTCATCGACCATTTTGGGAACAACAGGCTGTTTGTCTTTTCCTTGAAGAATGGAAAGCAAGTAGGAGGTGTCAACCTCTTTGTTTTTTTCGGCCGTCATAAAAAGATGGTACTGGGAATACTCCCAAATATCTAGGGTCAAACAACGATTGGAAATCTCTATACTCCATTCAGCGATTTGATCTTCCGTTAGGATATCTCTTCGCTTTCGGTATTCCTTTCTTAAGGCTGCCTTGGTGCTCAAATTATTAAATTTTTTCTTTAAAATTAAGCATATTTGACCATCCCTATGCTCAAAGAGCTTTTTTCTATTGCTTAGAGAAAAACGTAACTTCGTCCTATGGAACAACCTCCTATAGCCATTCAGTTCAAAACACTCCCTACCGATCCTGGGGTCTATCAGTATTTTGACAAAAATGATACCGTGATTTACGTGGGTAAAGCAAAAAACTTAAAACGCAGGGTGACTTCCTATTTTACCAAAGTACACGACAATGCCAAAACCCGAATTCTGGTCAAAAAAATTCACCGTATGGAACACATAGTGGTTCCTACTGAGGTCGATGCACTACTGCTGGAAAACAACCTGATCAAAAAATACCGCCCCCGTTACAATATTCTTCTCAAAGACGACAAGACCTACCCTTGGATTTGTGTCAAAAAAGAAGCTTTCCCACGCATATTCAGTACCCGAAAGGTGATTCGAGACGGATCGGAGTATTTTGGGCCCTACCCCAATGTAAAAACCGTATATACGCTATTGGAACTCATCAGAGGTCTCTATCCTATACGCACCTGTAACTACGACTTGTCTGAAGAAAAAATCCAAAAGCAATCCTACAAAGTTTGTCTTGAATACCATATCGGCAACTGTCTGGCTCCCTGCGAATCAAAAGTGAAAGAGGAAGAATACAACCAAAACATCGCAGCCATCCGAGACATCATCAAGGGGAATTTCCGACGGTCACTGGATCAATTCAAAACCCAAATGAAGCAATATGCTTCCGCTATGGAATTCGAGCGCGCCCAAGAAATCAAGGAAAAGCTAGAATCTCTGGAAAATTACCAAGCCAAATCTACGGTGGTCAACTCCAAAATCACCAATGTGGATGTGTTTACCATCATTTCGGACGAAAGCTATGGATATGTCAATTTTTTTCAAGTGGCTTTTGGTTCTATTATCCGATCTCATACGGTAGAAATCAAAAAAAAACTGGAGGAAACCGATGCCGAAATGTTGCCCTTGGCCATTGTTGATTTACGACAACGTTTCAATTCTCAATCCAAGGAAATATACCTCCCTTTTGAAGTGGACTTAGGTCCTAAAATCAAGGTAACGGTCCCCAAACTGGGGGACAAAAAAAAGCTGGTGGAGCTTTCACAAAGGAATGCCAAGTTCTTTCGATTGGAACGTTTTAAACAAATGAAAATCGTGGATCCAGAACGCCACATTAAGAGGTTAATGCAACAGATGAAAACGGATTTGCGCCTCCAAGACGAACCCGTTCACATTGAGTGTTTTGACAATTCTAACATCCAAGGAACCAACCCCACCGCCGCCTGTGTGGTTTTTAGAAACGGCAAACCTTTCAAAAAGGATTACCGCCATTTTAAAATAAAAACCGTTGAGGGGCCTGATGATTTTGCCTCTATGGAAGAAGTGGTGCACCGCCGTTATAAACGCCTCTCCGACGAGGGGCAGTCCCTACCCCAGCTAATCGTCATTGATGGAGGAAAGGGACAACTTTCCTCGGCTGTAAAAAGTTTGAATCGATTGGGTCTAAGGGGTCAGATTGCCATCATTGGTATCGCCAAAAGATTGGAGGAAATCTATTATCCAGGAGACAGCATTCCCATGTATTTGGATAAAAAATCAGAAACTTTAAAAGTCATTCAGCAGTTGAGAAACGAAGCGCACCGTTTTGGATTGACGCTACACCGCAACATTCGGAGTAAAAATGCCCTAAAATCTCCACTTGACGAAGTAGAAGGCATTGGCCCTAAAACCAAAGAAATGTTGCTCAAAAGGTTTAAATCCCTCAAAAGAATCAAAGGAGCTCCAGAAGCCGAAATCATTGAGCTACTAGGGGAGGTCAAAGGGGTCAAAATTTTTCAAAAACTTCAGAAGCTTTAATTTTATCCTTATTCTTAACGCTTAAAAAAATGATTTTACAATCAATTACTTAATTTTACCCGTGGATGGCCATGAAAATAAAACAACTTTTATTTCTTTTTATTTACGGCATAGGTTTATTCGGATTCGCTCAAATAAGCGAAGACAATAGCCCTGATGAGCTAAAACTTCCTTTCAAGGCAGGAGAATGGTTTCAGTTTAGAATCCACTACGGTTTTTTCAATGCCAGCTATGCTACCATAGAACTCTCCCGAGATTCACTGAACGGCAAACCAGTTTTACATGCCAAAGGTTATGGAACAACAACTGGTCTGGCCCGTTGGTTTTTTAAGGTAGAAGATTACTACGACACCTATTTTGATGAAAAAAAGATTATACCTTATTGGTTTATTCGTGATATCTACGAAGGGGGTTATACCAAAAATTTAGAAATTAATTTTGATCACAATCAAAATTTGGCACATGTCAATGACCTCAAATATAAAAAACAGGAGACTTTTAAAATTTCTGATAATGCTCAAGACCTTATCTCTGCCTTTTACTACCTCAGAGCATTTTATCCCAACAATAGATTAGAGCCCAACGAAACCTTTAGCATCAATATGTTTTTCGATAAAGAAAACTATGTTTTTAAAATGAAGTTTTTGGAAAAAGAAACCCTTCATACAAAGTTTGGCAAAATTCGATGTATGAAGTTTCGACCCTATGTTCAGTCTGGTAGGGTTTTTAGAGAACAAGAAAGTGTTACTCTTTGGATCACAGACGACGGTAATAAAATTCCCATTCGACTGCAAGCCGATTTAGCCATTGGTTCCATCAAGGTGGATTTGGAAAAGTTCAAAAATCTAGTGGCTCCTTTTGAAATCCAATTCAATTAGATCCCTCAAATTGTTTATTACTCTATGTAAAACTTTTTGTTAAAAGCTTTGTAATTCAGCACATAAAGCAGGAAATTTGTCTTAAACAAAAAATTAATTCGCACAGTTTTGAATAAAATTTTTGTAAAACTATATTTACTAGCAATTGTTGTTTTGTTTTCCTCTTGTGAGACCAAAAAGCAAATTACTTTAGCTGAGCCCATTGATGCTAAAGTCGAAATGAAACCCAAAAACATCAAATACGGCTTTGACTTGGATCAATTCAAAGTGGTAAAAAAGAAAATCAAAAGGGGAGACACTTTCGGTTCTATTCTCGAAGACAACGGTATTGACTACCCCGAGGTCTACAACATTCTGAAAACCATTAAAAATAAGGTTAGCGTCAAGAGACTAGTGGCAGGAAAGTCCTACAGTCTTTTCTTTTCAAAAGACAGCATAGCCAAACCCAAAGCCTTTATTTACGAGCCCCAAATTGACAGTTATACCGTTGTTCAACTCCGAGACAGTATTTATGGTAAAAAAGTGGTCAAGCCCATTAAAATCGTTACCAAAGAAGGAAATGGTCTGATCGAAAATTCACTCTACGAAACTATGACGACTAGTGGATTAAACGACCAGTTAACTTATTACCTCGCCGATGTGTATGCTTGGAATATTGATTTTTACCGACTCCACAAAGGAGATCGATTCAAAGTGATCTATTCCGAAAAATTTGTCGATGATACGGTATCCATTGGAATTGAACGCATCAAAGCGGCTATTTTTGAACATGCTGGGAAGGATTTTTATGCCTTTGAGTTTCAACCCGATTCAATCAAAGGGATTGTAGAATACTTCGATCATAATGCCAAAAACCTGAGAAGAGCATTTCTTAAAGCACCCGTAAAATTTGGGCCAGTCACCTCACGTTACAATCTCAAGCGAAGAATTGCTTATTATGGCAATCGTATAAAGCCCCATCGGGGTACAGATTTTGCTGCTAGTGTGGGAACCCCCATACTGGCTACTGCCAATGGAATGGTCGTCAAATCCTCCTATAGCCGAGGCAATGGAAACTATGTTACCATCAAACACAATAATACATACAGAACTCAATACCTTCACATGAAACGCCGAAAGGTAAAAGTGGGAGAATGGGTTAACCAAGGTCAGGTCATAGGATGGGTAGGCATGACAGGCTATACTTCAGGGCCCCATGTGTGCTATCGATTCTGGAAAAACGGCAGACAAGTTGACCCTTTCAAACAAAAACTCCCCGATGCCAAGCCCATTTCCAAAGAATTAAAAATTGATTATTTAAATGCCATAGCAGATTTGAAAACCCAGCTCGATTGCATATCTTTCACACCAGAATCAACATACATTAACTCAGCTTTAGCTTTATCAAATAGTGACATTCAATAAGCACAACCCATTGTCCCTAAAATCTTGGAAATTACTAGAGTCCAACTTCCAAAAAAACGCTCAAAAAAAGATCACAGACTACTTTGCTGAGGATACTGAAAGAGTAAAAAAACTTTCCCTTCAATGGGAATCCTTTTATGTGGATTACTCCAAAAATCTCCTCGATCAGGAGACCTTAGACCTGCTGATATCTGTGGCCGAAGAATCCGGACTCAATCAAGCCATTGAGGCCTATTTTGATGGTGGAAAGATCAACGAGACCGAAGACAGAGCCGTACTCCACACCGCACTGAGGCAGCTCAGTCCCTCTTCATTAACCGTTGATGGGAAAAATATTACCCCAAAAATCGAAGAAGTCAAAAAACAAATGTTTGATTTTGCCGACCAAGTAATTTCTGGAGCGTGGAAAGGACATACGGGGAAAGCCATCGAGCATGTGGTCAATATCGGAATTGGTGGGTCGGATTTAGGCCCTGCAATGGTGACCGAAGCACTTGAGTTTTATAGCAATCACCTCCAATTGACTTTTGTTTCCAACGTTGAAGGCGATCATGTGGAAGAAGTGATCAAAAAAGTTGATCCGGAAACGACCCTATTTGTAATTGTGTCAAAAACTTTTACCACCCAAGAAACACTAAGCAATGCCAGTACCCTTAGAAAATGGTTTCTAAATCACGCCCCTGAATCGGCGATCAGCAATCACTTTATCGCAGTTTCGACCAACTTGGAAAAAGTAACCGAATTTGGAATTGCAGCCCAAAATATCTTCCCTATGAACGATTGGGTTGGAGGTCGTTTTTCTTTATGGAGCGCTGTTGGTCTCTCAATCTGTTTGGCCGTAGGCCCAAAGAATTTTGAAGCTTTACTCCAAGGAGCTGGAAAGATGGATCAGCACTTTCGCACCGCTGATTTCAAAGAAAATATGCCTGTTCTTTTGGCGTTGATTACTGTGTGGTACAATAACTTTTGGGGAGTAGAAACCGAAGCCATCATTCCCTATTCTCAATACCTGAGGAATCTTCCCGCCTATCTCCAACAAGCCATCATGGAAAGTAATGGAAAAGGAGTTGACCGAAACGGTCATCCGGTTAATTATCAAACCGGTAATGTCATTTGGGGAGCATCGGGTACCAACGCCCAACACGCTTTCTTCCAATTGATGCACCAAGGCACAAAGATGATTCCTGCAGACTTTATTGGCTTTGCCAAACCCCTCCACGATGGGAACGATCATCAGGATAAATTGATGTCCAATTTTTTCGCACAAACCCAGGCCTTGATGCAAGGTAAAAATGCCAAAACCGTAAGAGAGGAACTGACCCAACAGGGAAAATCTCCAGAACAAATCGAGGCACTGCTCCCTTTTAAAGTTTTTGAAGGGAACCGCCCCTCTAATACCCTTTTTATCGAACAACTCACCCCCGCCAACTTAGGGTCTCTCATCGCATTATACGAACACAGAATCTTTGTTCAGGGAATCATCTGGAATATCTTTAGCTACGACCAATGGGGGGTGGAATTGGGCAAACAGTTGGCCAATAACATCCTAAATGATTTCGACAAAGAACAAATGGACCACCACGATCCCTCAACTCAAGGGCTAATTAAGTTTTACAAAAAATTCAGGAATTAATTTGAGAACCTTAGGTCTTTAAGTTTGAGTTGTAAACTCTTCACTCCTCTGAATTCGTTTTCATCCACCGAATATAATATTTGAAAAAGATCTCTGCTTTTGATTTTGCTTATATGGTTTGCCATCCCAAATCCAATGCCCGATAGGCTGGCTTTTGAATCGTCTATTGCTTCAAGTTTTAGATGACTCTGATCAGTTCCTACAGCTTTGGTCCCTCCCCCGTCCAAACAATTTTTAGTCAAAAACACTGGTCGCATATTGCCGGGACCAAAGGGGGCCATTTGTGCCATAATCCGATGGAATTTAGGCGTGATTTTATTCAAGCTCATCTCCAAATCATACCCCATAGAAGGAATCCGTTGTTCGGGGGTTATGTGCTGTTCCACAGCAGATTCAAAAGCTTTTTTAAAAGAAAGATAATCTTCGGGTTTAATCGTCAAACCGGCGGCATAACGGTGGCCCCCAAATTGAACGATGTGCTCCTTACAGGCCGCTAAAATATGATAGACATCCACTCCTTTGACCGAACGAACCGAACCAGTATAATGATCTCCTGAGGCTGCAAAAACTACCGTAGGGCGATAATGGGTTTCTATGAGACGGGAAGCCACAATCCCCACCACACCTTTGTGCCAATCGGGTTGGAAAACAACTGTTGAATACATCTCTTCCTCTTGATTTTGTTTGATTTGATCCAACGCTTGGGCCGTAATTTTTTGGTCTAATTCTTTTCTTTCGCTATTAAATAATTCTATGGCTCTGGCACGAGAAAGTGCTTCATCCTTATCTTCTGACAAAAGTAAGGCCACAGCATGACTACCGTGTTTGATCCTTCCTGCACCATTGATTCTTGGGGCAAGGACAAAAACCAAATCAGAAACGTTAATTTTTCTTTTGATTTCACTGATGAAAAAACGTATCCCTAGTCTGGGATTTTCTTGAATTTGCTGAATTCCAAAATGGGTAAGAATTCTGTTCTCTCCTACCATAGGAACAATATCAGCAGCAATGGCCATAGCCACCAAATCCACAAAAGGAATAATATCATCCACTACACCTCCCTGCTCATAGGTAAGGGCTTGGATGAGCTTAAACCCTATACCACAACCACATAAATCTTTGAAGGGATAGGGACAGTCGGCTTGTTTGGGATCCAAAATGGCAACGGCTTTCGGAAGTTCTTCCCCAGGTAAATGGTGGTCGCAGATGATAAAATCTATCCCCAAAGTTTGGGCATAGGAGACTTTATCCGTGGCTTTGATCCCACAATCCATGGCTATGATTAGGCTTACATTTTTGGCTTTGGCCTGATCAATCCCTTTGGTTGAGACACCATAGCCTTCCTCATAACGATCGGGGATATAATAGATACAATGAGGATGACTTTGCCTTAAAAAGGAAAATACCAAAGCGACTGCGGTGGTACCGTCAACGTCATAATCTCCATATACCATTATTTTTTCATCCCTATTGATAGCCTGAAAAATACGATCTACAGCCTGTTGCATACCCCCCATCAAAAAAGGATCGTGCAGATCTGATAGCTCGGGTCGAAAAAAGGATTTAGCGGTATCATAATCTTCAATGCCTCTTTGAATTAATAAACAAGCAATCTCGTAAGGAACTCCAATCAACTGTTGAAGTTGCTTTACTTTATCCTCGTCGGGTATGGGTTTGGGACTCCAATGCATTTTGATTATTTCTTTTGAGATCCAGCTACGCAAATTACAAACTCTCCTTTGGGGAGCTGGGCATTAAAATGATTTAGGGCTTCGTTAAGAGTTCCTCTAAAGGTTTCTTCGAACATTTTTGAAAGTTCTCTCGAAACAGAAACCCCTCGCTCAGGACCAAAAATTTCAGAAAATTGAGTTAGGGTTTTGAGCAGCTTGTGTGGAGATTCATAAAAAATTAGGGAACGGTTTTCATCCCTAAGCTTTTCCAAGCGTTTATTTCTTCCTTTTTTGGGTGGTAAAAATCCTTCAAAAACAAACCGATCACAAGCCATACCACTTTGAACCAAAGCGGGGATCATGGCAGTGGGCCCTGGCAAGCAGCTTACTTTTATGTCGAGGGATAAAGCCTCACGAACCAAAAGAAAACCGGGGTCTGAAATACCAGGAGTACCGGCATCAGATATAAGTGCGATCTGCATTCCTGAACTCAATTTTGCTCCTACTTCCCCCAACTTTCTATGTTCGTTATGCATGTGGAAAGCCTGCATCGGGGTGCTAATTTGATAATGATTCAGCAACTTACCGCTGGTTCGGGTGTCCTCTGCCAAGATCAAATCTACCTCCTTTAGAGTGGCTACTGCCCTATAGGTCATGTCTCCCAAATTACCTATCGGTGTTGGTACTAAAAAAAGCTCCCCCATTCTTTTTGGTCGTTCATATCATGCAAATACTATTGAAAATTATTTTCTACAATTTTCAAAAAACGAATTTCATAGGGCTCTTTTCCTTCCCAATAATTGTAATCGGGCTTAATCATTTCCAATATGAATTTTTGTGCCTGCTCCCAAGATTCTAGAGTGGCAATTTGAGAAATGGCGCGTTGATAGTCATTGGCGTTTTGATCAAAGAGATGTTTGATAAATGCCAATCGATCGTTTAAATCTATTTGAAATCCTTTTGAAAACTTATCATTCAAATTCTTTTGTACTTCTTTTTCAATTACAGGAGCCTCTTCTTTGCGCTCAAAAGACAACGCTTTGCTGTTTTCTTGTAATATATCGGCTACAGAAGGCTTTGTTTCGGGAATTTCTTTGACAATTTCCTTAATGGTATCCATAATGGGGGGCAATTCTTCGCGCTCATTGAAGTTTTTCTGAGCCGAATTAGACTCCGACTCAACTTTGATAAAATCCACGGCCTGATCAAAATTAGTTTCTAAATCTTCCCAAAAATCTTTGTTAAATCCCTCTGCATTTTTGACTAAGATCAGGCATTCGAAGAGTAATAAAGTTGCATCGTAAATCTTTTGATAGTTATAAGGTTCTACCATCTCCAAAATTTCTTTCGCCAGTTGTTGGAGTTGTTGATGGATTTTATTGGGCATAAATTATACTATTACAACGCTTTGTTTTTAATACCTTTGTTTGACTGTAAATTACAAAATGTTTTTAGAAAATCCCCTAAACCACAAGGAACAATTTGGATGGATCGAAGTGATCTGTGGTTCTATGTTTTCAGGAAAAACAGAGGAGTTGATTCGGCGACTCAAACGCGCCCAATTCGCCAATCAAAAAATAGAGATTTTTAAACCAGCCATTGACAATCGCTATGACGATCAGATGGTTACCTCCCACGATTCGAATCAGTTTCCTTCAAGCTCGGTTCCTGCCGCAGCGAATATTCCCATTTTAGCCAATGACTGCCAAGTGGTGGGCATTGACGAGGCTCAATTTTTTGATGATGAGATTGTGGAAGTTTGCAATGATTTGGCCAACCGCGGTATGCGGGTGATTGTGGCAGGACTGGATATGGATTATCAAGGAAATCCTTTTGGTCCCATGCCCGCATTAATGGCTACAGCCGAATATGTTACAAAAGTACACGCCATTTGTACTCAAACGGGTAATTTGGCTCAATACAGTCATAGAAAATCAGATCAAGAGGACTTAGTTCTATTGGGTGAAAAAGACGATTACGAACCCCTTAGCAGGGCTGCATTCTTTAAGGCTTCAACCAAGCGAAACCTAAAAAAGGAATCAAAAAAGAATAACAAAAAGAAAAAATCTTGACCCTTCTTGAAATTGATTTAAAAAAGTTAGAACAAAACTATAGTTCTCTCAGAAGGAGATTGAATCATCATTCCAAGATGATAGGGGTTGTCAAGGCCAATGCCTATGGTAGCCTATCTGGGCTCATTGCTAAAAAATTAGTTGACTTGGGAGTAGAAGCTTTAGCAGTTGCCTATACCCAAGAGGCAGTAGAACTGAGAGAATATGGGATTGAAATCCCTTTGATGGTATTTTATCCACAAGTTGAAGGTTTTAGAGACATTATCCTTCATAATATTGAACCGGTGTTGTACAGCAAAAGGAGTTGGAAAAAGTTTAAAGAAGCTCTTAGCGAAGAAAAAAAATCGGCCTACCCCATCCACATAAAGTACAATACTGGTTTGAACCGCATTGGGTTTCATCCTAGGGAAGCAGGCTGGGTTATGGAACAATTAGACGATTCTTCTTTTAACGTCAAATCCGTTTACAGCCATTTGGCTCAAACAGAAGCTCCAAAACCAAACGAGAAGACAGAAAATCAAATTTCCCTTTTTGAACAAATCATGAACAAACACAGTCAAGCTTCAAACCAAAAGCCCGAATTTCATCTTTTGAATACCTCAGGGGTTTTCAACTATCCTGAATATCATTTGGATTGGGTAAGAATTGGACTTGGATTGTATGGCTTCGCCAACCATCCAGAATGGAACAAAACCCTTCAACCGATTGCCCAACTCAAGACAAAGATTACCCAAATTCACCATATCACTTCGGGAGAAACCGTAGGTTACAATTGTGGTTGGAAAGCATCCAAAAACACTCGTGTAGCCGTTTTACCTATCGGTCATGCAGATGGCTTTTCGAGGCAATACGGCCATGGGAAAGGATGGGTATTGATCAATGGACAGAAAGCTCATATAGTTGGCAATGTTTGTATGGATATGTTCATGGTAGACATTGGTGACATTCCCTGCAACGAAGGGAGCGAAGTAGTAATCCTCGGAGCTGGGATCAGGGCAGATGAGCTGGCAGAAAATGCTGGAACCATCTCCTATGAACTGCTTACAGCTTTAGGAAATCGTATTCCAAGAGTCCTAAAAACTTGATTTAGCAACAACTGTTATAAATCAAACAGTTTGTTCGCATTTTGAAAAAAAACCCATTGAAGTTGTGGGCATTGGCATAAAGCTTAATTTTGCCAAAAATTTTAATCCATGAAATTAGCAGTTGTTGGTGCAACAGGAATGGTCGGAGAGGTAATGCTTCAGATCCTGTCAGAGAGAAATTTCCCGTATTCAGAATTGATTCTCGTCGCTTCAGAGAGGTCTGTGGGGAAAAAAATTGTTATTGGGAGTAATTCCCACGAAGTAATAGGACTAGAAACAGCCGTTTCCATGAAACCCGACCTTGCCCTGTTCTCTGCAGGCGGATCAACATCTTTGGAATGGGCACCCAAGTTTGCCGAGGCAGGTACTGTGGTGATCGATAATTCCTCTGCGTGGCGAATGGATAACACCAAAAAACTGATCATCCCAGAAATCAATGCAAACGAATTAACCTCTGAGGATAAAATCATTGCCAATCCCAACTGCTCTACCATTCAAATGTTGGTGGCATTGGCACCTTTACAAGAAAATTACGGAATTGAACGCATTGTAGTATCCACCTATCAATCGATCACAGGAACAGGAGTCAAAGCCGTACAACAGTTGGAAAATGAGTACAAAGGTGAAAAAGGTGAAATGGCTTATCCATACCCCATTCACCGAAATGCACTCCCACATTGTGATGTTTTTATGGACAATGGCTATACCAAAGAGGAAATGAAATTGGTCAATGAGACTCATAAGATTCTCAACGATGATTCTATTGGAGTTTCTGCCACTGCAATTAGAATCCCCGTGGTAGGAGGACACAGTGAATCAATCAATGTCCAGTTGAAAGAAGATTTCGATTTGGCAGCGATACGAAAGCTATTGAGCGAAAGTGCTGGTTTGATTGTACAAGATAATCCTGAAACCAACACCTATCCAATGCCGATTTATGCCGAAGGCAAAAATGAAGTTTTTGTGGGAAGAATAAGGAAGGACGAGTCACAAGACAAAACACTCAACCTCTGGGTAGTGGCCGACAACCTTCGAAAAGGAGCCGCAACCAATACCATTCAAATCGCCGAATATTTACTCCAAGAAAATTTGATCTAGTCTTTCAATCTCTTTTCAAAGTTTCGCTTTAGAAAGTAATAGAAATCTAGGGTGATTTCGGCCATGTGACTGTGATTATCCAAATCAACTTTGGCAGACCATTTATGCAGTTTTTTTTCGTACCAGTTCATGAGTGACTCTGATCTGTATGGTAAATCCATCAGTGAAAGTATCAGAGTACCTAAATTGGGATAAAAAAATTCAGTGTTGATTCCCAATGGAGCACACAATTGTGAAACTTTCCCTCCTTTGAGTTCCCTCTCTAATAAAAATAAAATCACATCTGTATTCCCGCGAAAATAAAATAATGACGGAGGACGTTTAAATTTGTTTTTTTTCATGGTAATTATATTTGGAGCATTCCAAATATAATTATTATTTATTTCTTATTTGGAAACTATGAAGCGATTTGGAAATAATTGATGAAAAAAAATGTTAAAATTTTAAAATTTTATTATAATTTATCTAATGAAAAGTAAAAGAAGAAAATGCCCCTAATAGTAAATAAATTTTTTCTTTGGCCTTGTCAAAACTGCAGGTGGCTTTTTCTCCGTTAAATGCATTAATTTTTTTTGTTTAATACTATACCATTTGTATATATGGCCAGCAAAATCTTTAAAAGTGAAATGACCCGACGCTTTGTTGAGGTAGTGAAGTATTTAATCATGAGTGAAGCAGTAAGCTCTAAGACAGAAATCGGTTTATTGATGAATCAACCCCTACAGGTAGTGTCCAAACTTTTAACGGGGCAACGAATCATCACATTGGAACAAACACAAAAGCTGATTTTAAACACCAATATCAACGCCCATTGGTTCATTACGGGAGAGGGCTTGATGTTGGAAGACCAAAGCTCTTCAGTAAAGGAGTCAAAAATGGCATACTACATCAGTGGAAATCGATCTTCCAAAGCCATCGCGGCAATGCTTCCTCTGGTCTCGGATTTGGAGGAAAGGATTGAGGATCTCAAAAAAGAGAACGAAAACATCAAAGAGCAATTGTCTGGATTGGAAAATTCGATGGATCGATTAAAAAAAGAAAAAGCCTCTACTGATCTTCCATCGAAAAATTCTCCATGAATTTGGTGGTATAGTTTCCGGAAATGTAATCGGGATGATCCATGAGTTTGCGGTGAAAAGGAATGGTGGTTTTTATTCCTTCAATGACAAATTCATCCAATGCACGTCTCATCTTATTGATGGCCTCCTCTCTTGTTTGAGCCGTGGTAATCAACTTGGCAATCATCGAGTCATAGTGGGGTGGTATGATGTAACCCCCATAAACGTGAGTATCTAGTCTAACCCCATGTCCTCCGGGAAAGTGAAGGGTAGATATTTTTCCAGGGCTGGGTCTAAAATCATTGTAAGGATCCTCGGCATTGATTCTACATTCAATGGAGTGCATACTGGGCAGATAATTCTCTCCTGAAATGGCTACACCGGCAGCAACCAAGATCTGTTCTCTTATAAGGTCAAAATTGATGACCTGTTCTGTAATGGGATGCTCTACCTGAATACGGGTGTTCATTTCCATAAAGTAGAAATTACGATGTTTGTCCACCAAAAACTCAACAGTTCCTGCACCCTCATATTTGATGTACTCAGCAGCTTTGACAGCTGCAGCTCCCATTTCCTCCCTCAGCTCAGGAGTCATAAATGGCGATGGGGTTTCTTCGGTCAGTTTTTGATGTCTTCTTTGAACGGAACAATCGCGTTCGGATAAGTGACAGGCTTTACCCTTAGAGTCTCCCACGATCTGGATTTCGATATGACGGGGTTCTTCAATGAGTTTCTCCATATACATTCCATCGTTACCAAAAGATGCTGAAGCCTCTTGACGAGCACTTTCCCAAGCTTTCAGCAAATCTGCTTCTTTCCACACTGCCCGCATGCCTTTGCCTCCTCCACCGGCGGTGGCTTTTAGCATGACCGGATAGCCTGTTTTTTTGGCAACTTTTTTGGCTTGATCAAAAGATTCCAATATGCCTTCAGATCCAGGTATGGTGGGAACCCCTGCCGCTTTCATTGTCGCTTTTGCAGTAGCTTTATCTCCCATCTTTTCTATCATCTCCGCCGAAGCACCAATAAATTTGATGCCATGTTCTTTACAGATTTTGGAGAATTTGGCATTTTCAGACAAAAAACCATAACCCGGATGAATGGCATCGGCATTACAAATTTCTGCCGCAGCCATGATATTGGCCATTTTCAAATAAGACTCCGAACTCGGGGGAGGGCCAATACACACTGCCTCATCGGCAAAACGTACGTGAAGGCTTTCCTGATCTGCAGTGGAGTACACTGCTACAGTCTTAATGCCCATCTCTTTACAAGTCCTAATCAATCGCATGGCAATCTCGCCACGATTGGCAATTAAAATCTTTTTAAACATTGGGAAGAAGTTTAAACCGGTTCAACTAAAAAGAGGGGTTGATCGAATTCAACGGGAGAAGAATCATCAACCAAAATTTTAACAATCTTACCGCTGACCTCCGATTCGATCTCGTTGAATAACTTCATCGCTTCAACCACACACAATACGTCTCCTTCTTTGACAGTATCCCCAACTTCGATAAAAACATCTTTGTCTGGAGAGGGCTTTCTGTAAAAAGTTCCAATCATTGGAGATTTTATGGTGATCAGATTGTCAGCAACATCTTTGGCAGGCTCGCTTTCCTTTTTGGCGGGAGCCTCTAGTTCGGTCGCAACAACTGCTTGCTGAGGTGCCTGCACCACCATACCGGGTACCGTTTGTATTGTGGTTTGTGTTTCTGTAACAGGAGCGTCAGCATTGGTTTTAATGGTGATCTTAAAGTCATCTGTCTCAAGTTTCACTTCGTGAGCTCCTGACTTTGCAACAAATTTGATTAAGTTTTGAATTTCCTTAATTTCCATAATTCAAATGATTAAATTTTTAATAGGCCCATGTCAAATAGGCTGCTCCCCAGGTGAAACCTCCACCAAATGCAGCAAAAACCAATTGATCTCCGGGACTTAATTTTGATTCGTAATCCTTTAATAAAAGCGGTAATGTTGCCGCTGTTGTATTTCCAAAATATTCAATATTAGACATTACCTTCTCGTCGGCTAAACCTATGCGTTTGGCAATGGCATCGATGATTCTTTTGTTGGCCTGATGAGGAACCAAATATGAGATGTTCTCTGGATCAATCTTATTACGCTGAATGATTTGCTCTACCGCATTGGTCATTTCCGAAACGGCATACTTAAATACAGTCTTTCCATCTTGATAGAGACTGTGCATTCCGCCTTCGAGGGTTTCTTTTGAAGTGGGAAACAACGATCCTCCTGCCTTGATGTTCAAAAACATCCTTCCACTGCCATCAGATCTCAAATACTCATCCTCCCATCCGTATCCAGAATCACTACCTTCGAACAGTACAGCACCGGCACCATCTCCAAAAATAATACAGGTTGTCCTGTCTGAATAATCTATTATGGAGGACATTTTGTCGGAACCTATGAGTAAAACCTTTTGATAACGGCCACTGGCGATCATACTGGAGGCATTGGACATTCCATAAAGGAAACCGGAACAAGCTGCCTGCAGGTCATATGCAAAAGCATTGGTTGCACCAATTTCCGATGCCACAAATGCAGCAGTGGCCGCAACGTTCATATCGGGGGTTATGGTAGCAACGATAACCGCATCAATCTCTACTGGATCTAAATTTCTTTTGTTAATCAGGTCTTGAGCGGCCTTAATGGCCATATAAGAAGAGCCTTTGGTGGGATCTTTGAGAATCCTTCTTTCGCTAATACCAGTTCTTGCCACAATCCAATCGTCATTAGTCTCAACCATTGTTTCCAAGTCAGCATTGGTAAGCCTCTCTTCAGGAACATATGCACCTACTGCAGTTATAGATGCCTTTATGGGGCTTGGATTGATATAATTCATCCCTAGATTGCTTCCTTTTGAACTGTCAATATTATGTGTGAAGATAGTAGTTTTTTAGAGAAACAAAATCTTTGTACACAAAAAAAGCCCGCCAAAAACATGAAGGGCTTCGTGAAAATCGTTGTTCTAAATTAGGCTTCGATGACTTCATTGTTGTCGATCAAAACTTTACCTCTGTAGTAAAGTTTACCTTCATGCCAGTGGGCACGGTGGTACAAATGGGCTTCACCTGTAGTGCTGCAAGTACCAATTTGAGGGGTAGTAGCCTTGAAGTGCGTTCTTCTTTTGTCCCTTCTGGTTTTCGATATTTTTCTTTTAGGATGCGCCATTTTTGTCGCTTTTAATTTTTATGTATTATTCTAATAAATCTTTCAATTTGTCCCATCTTGGATCTGTTTCGTCCGATGGAGGTTTTTCTTGGGGCTGTAAATCTTTTAGTTTTTCCAAAATCTCAGATTTTAAAGTCCCCTCGGCAATACCGGGATGGACTTTCTTTTGGGGAACAGACAATACAATCATTTCATAGATGTATTGCGCTGTATGAATTTCATGTGAACCATGAGGTAGAATCAAAATCTCGTCATCGTCATCATTTTCCACTGGCCCAAATTTTACCACCAATCTAAAAGCGGTGTCTATGGGCAACTTAAAAAGTTCTGTGGTGATGTCACAAGGGACTTTCACCTGACCTTTTGCTGTGAAATTCAACTCCAAAAGGGTTGATTTTTTTTCAAAAACCAAATCAACCTGAATTTGGGCATTTTGAAAATCTAAAAAATCGAAGCCTTCAAAGAACTTATTGTCAATCTTAAAATCGAATCGATGTATGCCATCCTTTAAACCGATGAACGGAATCAAGAATTGTGAATATTGCTCCATCCTTCCGACTTTTAAGCCTGCAAATTTATAAAAAAAAAGCTTTTTATGGTGTCCTTATCCTATTTTTCACCTTTATTCTGAGTACTAAGGACTTTTTTTTCCTTTCTATTAAGGTAAATGTTACGAGCCAAGAACATCGCATTTCTAAAAGATTCGATTTGGGCTACCCCTTTTCCCGCAATTTCAAAGGCGGTTCCATGATCGGGTGAAGTCCTTACCCTATTGAGTCCTGCCGTAAAATTAACCCCCTCACCAAAGGTTAAAGTTTTAAAAGGAATCAGGCCTTGATCGTGATAAATGGCCAAAATCGCATCAAATTGGAGGTGGGTTTGATGACCAAAAAAACTATCGGCAGCATAGGGGCCATAAACCAAATGACCTGATGCGGACAATTCTTTTATCAGTGGGCGGGTCACTTCGTCGTCCTCTTTACCAATCACCCCTTTGTCTCCCGTGTGTGGGTTTAAACCCAATACAGCTATTTTGGGGCGATTGATATTAAAATCTTGTTGTAAAGAATACTCTAACTGTTGTATTTTTTCTTTTAGCAGTTCAGGGGTGAGTGCGGTGGACACCTCCTTGACCGCAATATGGTCGCTCACCAGCGCAACTTTCAATGAATCGGAGACCATAAACATCAAACTATTTCCCTCAAGCTCTTTGGCCAAGTAATCGGTATGACCCGGAAACTTAAAATCCTCAGATTGAATGGTCTCTTTGTTGATTGGAGCAGTCACTAAAGCGTCAATCTCTCCCTTTTTCAAGGCTTGGGTGGCCGACTTTAAAGATTCGAAAGCCACTGCGCCTGCGGTTTTTGAGGCTTCTCCGAAAACCAACTCAGCATTGGGCATGGGCAGGTCATATACATTCAACTGGGGTTTATTAGAGGGTTGATTTTTCTTTTTTAAAACAAGATTGGAATTGAGTTGAAAATGTTTTTTTTGATTTTCCAATAGCTTGATAGGCCCAAAAATCAATGGGGTGAAAAATTCAAATAACCTTCGGTCTTCAAAAATTTTTAAAATAATTTCTATTCCAATTCCGTTTGGATCTCCTATTGAAATGCCCAACTTTATTTTCCCCAACATTGGTGTTGCTTTTATTCCTAATTTTACATCACAAATGTAATTAAATCTAACTGATGTTTACTGGAATCATTGAGGCGTTTGGGAAAGTGGTCGATTTAAAAAAAGACCAAGAGAATCTTCACATTAGCCTTGAAAGTAGTCTGACCCAAGAATTAAAAATAGATCAAAGCTTGGCTCATAACGGTGTTTGTCTCACGGTAGTGAACACAGCAACTGATCAATATACCGTCACCGCCATTCAAGAAACTTTGGAAAAATCCAATCTTGGAAGTATTAAAATGGGTCATCTGATCAATCTCGAAAGAGCCATGATGATGAACAGTCGTTTGGATGGACACATCGTTCAAGGACATGTAGATCAAATCGGTTATTGCACCGGAGTTGATTTTAGAGAAGGAAGCTGGTTTTTTGACTTCGAGTATGACCAAAATCAAAACAACATCACCATAGAGAAAGGTTCCATTTGTGTCAATGGCGTCAGCCTGACCGTTGTTAACTCTGGTCAGAATCAATTTTCTGTGGCCATCATTCCCTACACCTACGAACACACCAACTTCCACCAAATCCAAAAAGGAGATACGGTGAACTTGGAATTTGATATGATTGGCAAATACATTTCTAAACTTCACCGTTTGCACGTATAGAAATATTTAGGTTATATTTAAGAAAACTATTAATCATGGGCATTCTTGAATTATCTACTATATTAATAACATTAGCGGCTGTTTTCACGCTGATTAACATCCGCCTTCTAAAGCTTCCTCAAACCATAGGTTTGATGATTTTAGCACTTTGTCTATCCATTGTGGTTACCGTGGTCGGGATTGTTTTTCCTCAGGTGTTTGAAACGGTAACAGAAATTACAAGGGAATTTGACTTTAGCGAATTACTGGTCAATGTAATGCTACCCTTCTTGCTTTTTGCGGGAGCGATCAGTGTTAACGTTCATGAACTTTTGAAAGACAAAGTGACCATTCTACTCTTGGCCAGTTTTGGGGTGATTTTCTCCACCTTTGCCGTTGGTTCTGGAGTTTATTGGTTGGTTGAGCAACCTTTATTTGGACTCAACAATTTGGGCTTGACTTATATTGATTGTCTTTTGTTCGGTGCTTTGATAGCGCCCACCGATCCCATCGCCGTTTTGGCCATGATCAAAAAAATGAATTTGTCCTCCATCACCGAAACCCGCATTGCTGGCGAATCTCTTTTCAACGACGGTATTGGAGTAGTGGTTTTTTTAACCCTTTTGAATATCAAACAAGATGGCGTTGAAAATATCACTGCTGCTGCAGTGGGGGGCTTATTTGTAACCGAAGTTCTAGGAGGTATTGCTCTGGGAAGTGTAATGGGTTACTTTGGCCTAAAACTTTTGAAATACATTGAGAATGAACATACCGAATTGGAGGTTTTAATCACCATCTCATTGGTTCTATTACTGCCGATTATCTCTCATCATTTTCACTTTTCCGCTGTTTTAGGGGTTGTAATGATGGGATTATTTTTGAATCAAAATTTGGATATAGACGATAAACAGGACGGCGTTCAAAAAGCCATGGGCGATTATGTTTACAAATTTTGGCATCTTTTGGATGAAACCTTAAATGCCATTTTATTCATTCTTATTGGATTGGAGATTATCATGATTTTTGAATCTTTCCAAATGCCATTTATCACCATTTCCCTTTTGGTCATTGTTTTAGTGGTTGTGTCCAGAGGAATAGGGGTAAGCATTCCCATAGCCTTTTTATCACTGTTCAAAAAATTTGAAAAGAAGACCGCTTTGATCATCACTTGGGGAGGACTCAGAGGAGGATTGAGCGTTGCCTTGGCGCTAAATCTCCCCGACGACATAGGGGAGGGAAAAGCCCTCATCCTTTTTCTGACCTATGTAATTGTCTTGTTTACAATTTTAGTTCAAGGATTGACACTAAAAAATATTGTAAAATAATGGGTAGAAATTTTTTCTTATTATATTTATAGTGAGAATCTAACGCTGTGACAACAGCTATGTCTAACGAATATAGAAAGGAGGTGTCAAATGTCTTACATATGTAATTTAGGGAAGTTAGGACAGCAGATACCAACCAGTACTGCGTTCTAAGCTATCCTTATCTATAAGTCAAATGCGAGCCGATGGGCTCGCATTTTTTTTTGTTTTTAGTGCTATTTGATTTAATATGATCTCTAGCGATCTAGTTTAGAATTATGTCTATCTTTAGGCACTATGCAAAAAGATTTGGCCATCGTAATCCCTTGCTATAATGAGGCCAATCGCTTACCCGTTTCTCAGTTTAAAAAATTCCTCTCTGTTCAACCCAAAGTCTCTGTTTTTTTTGTGAATGATGGGTCTAAAGACAAAACCCATGAAGTGCTGTCGGCCTTAAAAAATGAATTTCCCAAACAAATTGAAGTCATCAACATGCCCCAAAATAGTGGAAAAGCCAATGCTGTTAGGATGGGAATCCGTCAAACAATACTCCAAAAAGATTTTTACAGAGTAGCCTATCTGGATGCAGACTTGGCCACCAGCCTTGAAGAATGTCTTCGTCTATCAGAAGAGGTAAAAGATGAGATAGTACTGGCTTTTGGGTCAAGAATTTTGAAGCTGGACAATCAAATCAAAAGAAAATGGTACCGTTTCCTTCTGGGAAGGTTGGTTGCCACTGCCATTTCCAATACTTTAAAACTAAGTATTTACGATTCTCAATGCGGTTGTAAAATTTTTGAACCCCAAACCGCCGAAAAAATTTTCGATAAAGTCTTTATTTCCAAATGGCTTTTTGATGTTGAAATTTTCTTTAGAATGATTCGTCTTTTTGGTCGGTCTAAAATTCAAAATCAAATTAGGGAAATTCCTCTCAAGGCATGGGTCGACACGCCAGACTCGAGGGTGAGTCCACTCTATTTTTTTACCTTGTGGTGGGATCTTTATAAAATATCAAAACATTATAAACGTTGAGTCTTAAAGAAAAAATAAAGCGAGACTTTAGTTCTCCCTATGGATTGATCTTTGCACTTTTGGCGGGAATACGCTTGTTTTTCAATGCAGTCATTCCGCTGACAGACAAAACCGAAGCGCGCTATGGAGAAGTCGCCCGATTGATGGCCGAAACGGGAAATTGGATCGTCCCACAAATTGATTACGGCGTCCCATTTTGGGCCAAACCTCCTTTGTCTACTTGGCTCTCTGCCGCTTCTGTCAACCTACTGGGTACCTCCGAATTTGCCTTGAGACTTCCTTTTTGGATCATGGCAGTTTTAATTGCTTTATTGTTGATCCCCTACGGACACCAAAAGAAAATTAACGGCTTAATCCCTGGAATTGTCCTTTTTACACTTCCCGAGTTTTTTCTCCATGCAGGTGTTCTTTCCACCGATATGATGCTTTCCTTTTCGGTGGGTCTAACGATGATGGGCTTCTGGGAATTTATGCAGTCCGGAAAAAGTAGGAACTCAGGATTACTTTTTTTTGTGGGAATCGGTTTGGGTCTACTGGCCAAAGGCCCAATCATAGGGGTGCTGAGCTTTCCTCCCCTGTTCTTGTGGTGCCTTCGTCAACGAATCTCATTGAAGAAGATCTTTCAAATCCCTTGGGTATTGGGTGGGCTTTTGACCCTTTCAATAGCACTGCCCTGGTACTGGCTAATGGAAATAAATTCCCCCGGCTTTGTTGACTATTTTGTGGTGGGAGAGCACTTTCTGCGTTTCGTTGATTCCTCTTGGTCGGGAGATAAATACGGTTTTCCCAAACAACAACCTTTAGGAATCATTTGGGTGTTTCTTCTGGCCGGTGCATTGCCTTGGTCTTTTGTCCTTTTGGGTCAACTGAAAAAGGGAATTAAAAAAGTTTGGAATGATCCTTGGCAGCTTTTCCTGTGGCTTTGGATATTGTGGACACCATTTTTCTTCACTTTTTCAAAAAGTTTGATCCATACTTATACCCTTCCCGTAATGATTCCCATTACCCTTTTAATTGTCCACCATTGGTCATCGCTTAGAACAAAAAAAACCGTTCTATATATGGCCATCGGACTCCCCATTTTGTTGGTTGGAATCTACTTTTTGGAACCCACTCAAAAAATCCTTTCTGACAGCACAGATAAAAGTTTGGTCTTTCACCCTAAAATTGAACCCTCGAAACTTTATGCATTTCCTTTCAAATCTTATTCCAGTCAGTTTTACTCTAAAGGAAAAATAAAAATCATTTCTCCCAATACCCTTGAAAAAATGGTTGAGGATTCGACTTCATTCTCCATAATTATCAAAAAAAGACACCTTGAAGATCTTTCACCAAAGGTTATGGGTAAACTAAACCTGCTAATGGAAAGAAGAAAAGACATACTTTATCATTATAAATAAATTCAAATACTATTTTTACGAATCGATTTGAAGTCGAAAATCATAAGTCCAATTCAAAATATTTTGAATGAAATCAAGTAATATTAATGTTTAGAATAAATAAAGTCATTCTGATTTTTGTTTGTCTGATGTCTTTTTGTGCTCAAGGTCAAATCTCAGGAATCGTATTGGATAAAAATACCGAGACTCCCATCGAGTATGCTACAATAGTTTTGAAACAGGAGGGGCAGATTTTGGAAGGATCCGTTTCAAAACCTGACGGCAGTTTTCTTCTTCCCATTTCTAACGATGGCAACTTCACTGTAGAAATCAGATTTCTTGGCTATCAGAAATTAGAAACCGAAAATGTCGTTGCTCAAAAAAACACTCCCCTTGATCTAGGAGTCATCGGGCTACAAACTAGCCAAAACATCTTGGACGAAGTAGTTGTCGATGCCCAACAAACGGCTGTTCTCAATAAAATTGACCGTCAGATATACTCGGCCAGTGAATTTACGAGTGCCAGAGGGGGGACGGGAATTGATGTTGTTAGAAATCTACCTTCGTTAAGTTTCAATGGCTTGGGCGAAATTAGCCTCAGGGGAAGCACTGGCTTTGTACTGTTGTTGAACAACAAACCCATACAGTCCGATCTTCAAAGTTTATTGGGCCAAATCCCCGCCAACAGCATAAAACGTATCGAAATTATTACTTCTCCATCGGCTCAATACGATGCAGAGGGAAAGGCGGGAATCATCAACATACTGACCCTTAAAAACTCGATAGAGGGAGACTATTTTCAGCTCAATACCCTCATAGGTGCACCTTCTGTCGAAGACTACGACAATGCTCAACCCGCTCAACGTTTTGGTGCCGACATCACCTACAACACTGTTAGAGAAAAGTGGAATTTTTCTTCCGGATTGAGCTTTCAAAGAAATGATCTCTCAGGAAGAAGGGAAGGCGATGTTTATACCATTATTGGTGATAAATTAACCCAATTTCCTTCGGACGGAGAACGCAGCTTTGATGAAATCAATTATTCTGGACGACTCACGGCAGATTATCAACTCTCGGATCGGGATCAGTTTTCACTTGGACTTTATGCAGGAAAAAGAACCAAAGACAGAACGGCAGACATTCTCTATTATGACAATCGTTCCACTTCTGATGAAAAGGACTACCAATTTCAATACTATAATAAAAATTTGAGGATTAGAAAAAGTGATTTTATTCTGGGAAGTTTGGATTACGATCATCGTTTTGAAAATTCGGCTGAGCTCAATACTTCCATTCTCTATGAGTACACCCTCTTGGGAGGCCCTACCACCAACAGAAATTTAGGTCACCCCGACAATACAGTCGTCTATCAGGATGAATACAACACCAACGACAACCCCCTCTACGGTATGCGGTTCAATCTGGATTATGCTTTCAAACCACTGAGTATCGGCACTCTTAAAATGGGTTACCAATTCAGAAACCTAGACCATACAGGTGATTTTGTCTATGAGCGAAAAAACAATAAAACTCAGCTTTTTGAATTGGTTCCTGAGTTCTCGAGTGAAGTCAATCTCAAACGATCCATTCATGCGGCCTATTTGCAATACAATGCCCGAATTGAAAAATGGAGTTTTGCCGCCGGAATGCGGATGGAAAATATGCACAGGGACTTGTCATTAAAAGATAAAACCGGAAATTTAGATGAAGACTATTCGTTGGATTTTACCAAGCTTTTTCCCTCTGCCAGTATAATATACCAATGGAAGGATCGGCTTTCATTCAACCTTGCATACAGCAAGAGAATCGAACGTACCACTACCTTCAAAATGAACCCGTTTCCTGAGAGAGAACACTCAGAAACCCTTGAACAAGGTGATCCCAATTTACATCCTGAGTTGATCGACCAAGTGGAACTGGGTGTAAATTATAAAACGAAAAAAGGCAACAGTATCTTTTCAAACTTTTACTATCGCAATGTTAATCATTTGATCAACAGGGTCAACACCGTTTATAATGACACCATTTTGAACCGCATCTACTCCAACGTTGGCAATGCCAACGTAATCGGTCGGGAAATGACAGCAGATTACCCTTTAAGCAAAAAATTCAAACTATTACTCTCCAGCAACTATTACTATACCATCATCAAAGGATCGTTTGATGGCCATACTGTCAATACTGATGCCTCTGCCAGCAACTATAATATAAACGCAACTTATCGTTTTTCGGACAAGGCTTTTGCTCAATTTAACTTTAATTATATTTCCAACAGGATTACCGCTCAGGGAATAGACTCAGAATACTACTCCCCAAACCTAACCCTGTCCCGACGTTTTTGGAACAACCAATTGACAGCAACCCTCCAATGGAAAAATATTGACATGGGGCTGCTCAATTCCAATGAACAACGGATTACCACCAGTAGAACGGGTGAATTTTACACCACCACCAACTATGTTTATGAAGTGGATATGATACTGCTCAGTTTGAGTTATAACTTCAACAACCGAAAAAATACTGCCAAGTTCATCGAAAGTGAATTTGGGAAGAGAGAGTTCTAAGTTTTGTGTGAGCCATCACAAAAAGGCATGTCTTTGGATTTGGTACAGCCGCAAAGGGTAAATCTGTTGCCGTGTTTGATAGGATTTCCCTCCAAATCGGTGAGGTTCACCTTGCCTTCCACAACAATCTGTCCTTTGTCTTTTCTATAGATTCTTGGGGTGCGTTCTTCATTGGTGTTGGATGCCATCTGTTTAAGGATTACCGATTAAATGATCCATCCTTCTGTTGACCAAATCATTGGGTTTGTCATACCATTCGGGTGGAAAAATTTCTTTGGATAAATTAAATTTCATTTGAGGCCTTGAGCTTTTGACTAGAGCCAAGCTGTTGAGAATGAGGTTGGCTTCTGTCTCTGATTTGGCGTTTTTCAGCAATGTATCAACAATTCTGTGGTCAACAGATTTTTGGTTCAACAAAAGATATTCTAGGGCACGCGTACGGACTAAGTTTTCATCATCCTGTTCCAATATGTTTTTGATTTGAGGCGCCAATGATTTTGCCTTTTCTCCAAAAGAGGTGCACACCACCAAGCCCCAATATCTTTTCCAAGGATTGTCATCGCTCAAAGCTTGTTTAATTTGTTCTTGAACTTCTTCAAAACGGGATAAATTCAAATCAGCCACCATCATCAATTCCTTGATTTCATCTTGGTTGTTTTGTCCAAAGACGACAGGGTTTTCGAGCGCATGATCTAACAAATAGGGTTCGGGATAAAAACTAAGATCGGGCAAGGCAAGGAGTTTTTGCTGTAGCTGCTTTCTCATCTGCAACAAAATTTCTTGATGATCGGGGCTTGCCGAGAGGTCATTGACCTCGTGGGGGTCTTGATCTATATCGTAAAGTCCCTCTGGGCCTCTGGATTCAAAAAATTGACGCTGTAGTGCGTTCAGCTTTCCATCATTATACAATGCCTCCCACTCCTGGTAGGCCAGCATTTTATATCGGTAAAAATTAAATAAACCATCCTTGTTAAAGGGCTGGTAATTTCTGATGTACTTGTATTTCCCAACCCTTAAGGTTCTTACCAGGTCGTATTTCTCATCAAAGCGATCGGCATAACCGAAGCTCGTGTTCTTTTTTTCGATTTTTGAAGCTTCTGAGTATGCTCCTAAAACCGCTGTTCCGTCGATCCCCTCTGGAGGGGAAACCCCCGCCAAAGAAAGTACTGTGGGAGCCAAATCGACAAACTCAACAAAAGTCTCTGCCCTAGACCCTTTACTGTGATGAAAAAGGTGTTTCCATTTTTCAGGAACATAAACCACCAAAGGAACCTGCAATCCACTCTCATAGGCATATCCCTTGCTTCTGGGCAATACCCCTCCGTGGTCGCCAAAATAGAAAATGATGGTGTCCTCCATAAGCCCCTGCTCCTCTAGATCGGTAATGAATTCTCCCATTTGCTGGTCTGCCAATACATGTCTGTTGTGGTAATGGTGGTAGCTGTAGCGAAAGGTTTTGGTATCAGGATGGTAAGGAAAAACTTTGATGTGTTCCAGATCTTCATCTGCAGTATTGTCAATCGCCTTTTGGTTAAAATGCAAACTTCCCTCGTGGGTTACAGTATGATTTTGCACATGAAAAAACGGTTGACCGGGTTTCCTGTTTTTATACGTTGCTTTTTTGGATGACTCGTCCCATACGCCTTCGGGCAGTATAAAATTATAATCCTGTTTGTGGCTATTGGTAGTATAATACCCCGCTTGTCTAAGGTAAAAGGGGAATGGCATCAGCCCCTGAGGAAGGGGAACATGTTGGGCTCTTCGGTGGAATTGGGTAAAGACTCTAGGTGCATAGCAGCCAGTGATCAATGTACTTCTCGCCACGGAACAAACCGGAGCATTGGAAAAAGCATTGTCAAAAACAATCCCTTCTTTGGCCAATTTCTCAATTGCAGGCATGGAAGCTCCTTGATCGTTGTACAATTTCATGTGGTGGGGAGCATTGTCCTCGGTGGTCAACCAAACGATATTGGGAAAAGACTGCTCTGTTGGACTACATGCGGCATTGATCAACAAAAGTCCTAGTAAAAGTGATATATGCATGAGTTATAGTTGAGAGTATGGCATAGGGGTTAAAAAAGCTCGGGTGATAGAAGAGCAACAACTGTCTTTGTATGCTGGATCACTTTTCAATTTTGTCCAAATAGGGTGGTCAAAGAACTGTCCCCAGTTTTCATTTCTTTCCTCCAAGCTTTCAAAAGCCAGCATATAGGTCAAACAAGGCATTCGATCTCCAGCAATTTTATCCCCAAAAAAAACAGAGCCAAAATCCAATTGATCGAACAACTCCAACTCACCTTCATTGAACATATTGACTTTTCTTCGGTAAGCATCCTCCGAATGACTTTCGTAGGTCCGCAATTCAAAAAATCGATTTTTATCATCGGGCTTTACCATTTTGGGCATTCCGTCAAAAGCCATATACAAGGACGTCTCATATCGATTGAATAGGGGCTTATTCACGGGACTGAGTTCGGCGGAAGCTTTTTGAATTTTAGCATCTGCTACTATTACAGAACGCGCTTTCTGATAGGTCTCCATATCGTCAAATGGGATAAACACATAAATCTTTCTGGGTAAATCTTCTGAAACTTCTCGGAATACCCCTATGTTGTTAATTCCTTGTTGGTTGAGTGCAGGAATAAAATAATCCTCAAAATAGGTGTTGAACTTTTTAAAATTGGAATATTGAAAAAGCTCGTATGTTCTGATTTCATAAACTTCGTTCTGTCCAAAAAGGTTGAAACAGCACATGAGTGCGATTGAGAGTAATGCTTTTTTCATGTTAGATGATTCGTTAGTGTAAATATAATTTTTTTTACTTACGATGATAAATGCAAAAAATCTGGCTTTTTAGACATGTCGGAAAATGCTGTTTTTGGGCAAAAAACGAGTTTTTTTGCTCAAAAAAGAGTAAAAAAGATGAAAAAATACTAAAAAAGTGAAAAAACAACCGTTTTTTAATTTGTTCCTATTAGGCGATCAATTTCATCCGCCAGCTGAAAATCCAAGTCCGTAATGGCATTTTCGTCGTGAGTCCACAGTTCGAGTGTTACGGCATTATAAAGGTTGATGATTTTGGGATGATGATTCATCGACTCCGCGATTTGACCTACACTGTTGATGAATTTTAATGCTTCTTCAAAATCATTAAATTGAAATGTTTTGACTAATTTACCGGGGTTTTGTGCCCATTTCTTTTGCATTGCTGAGAATTTTATCGAAAATTAATTTAATGAAATTACGATGAAAAAGACATTTCACTTCCTATTATTTTTATTGATTTTTATGCTTTTATCCTGTCGTCAGGAGATTAAATCGGCTGCTCCCAATATCATTTATGTCTTGGCAGATGATTTGGGTTATGGAGATTTGGGAACTTTCAATAAAGAAGGAAAGATCAAAACACCTCATTTGGATCAAATGGCCCGACAGGGAATGATTTTTACGGATGCGCATACCTCCTCCGCAGTTTGTACCCCCACCCGATATGGTATATTGACAGGGAGATATAACTGGCGCAGTCCCCTTAAAAGAGGTGTTTTAAGTGGTACTTCCCAAGCATTAATCCCATCAAACAGAACTACCGCGGCCTCTTTTTTAAAATCCAATGGTTACCAAACCGCTTTTGTTGGCAAGTGGCATTTGGGCTGGGATTGGGCGATAAAGGATAGTGCCATCCACGATAAACCCATCAAAAATCAGGAAATTTTTGAAAAAATTGATTTTACAAAAAAAATCTCCAACAGCCCTAATGGCTTAGGCTTTGATTATACCTATGGACACTGTGGCTCACTGGACATGCCCCCTTATGTCTATGTAGAAAATGAAAAAATTACTGCTCCGGTGGAGAATATCACCCAAAGAAAGGGAGATTATCACTGGTGGAGAAGGGGGCCTACAGCCGATGACTTTGACCATGAAAAGGTTACGCCACACCTATTTGATAAAGCAGAAGAGTTTGTCAATGAGATGAACAAAAAGGGACAACCTTTTTTCTTGTACTTGCCTTTGCCCTCTCCCCATACCCCTATCTTGCCCACCGAGGAATGGAGGGGAAAGAGCGGCTTGAATCCCTATGCGGATTTTGTGATGCAAATCGATCATCGTGTGGGAAGGCTCAATAGACTATTGGATGAACTGGGAATTTCAGACAATACAATTGTTATTTTTACCAGCGATAACGGATGTTCTCCCGAAGCAAAATTTGAGGTACTTGGAGCAAAGGGTCACGACCCCAGTGGTGTATTTAGAGGACACAAAGCCGATATTTTTGAAGGTGGCCATCGGGTGCCCTTTATCGTGAAATGGCCAAAAAAAATTCAAGCGGGTTTGGTTTCACAAAAAACCATTTGTACTACGGACTTGCTCGCAACCTGTGCGGATATATTGGGTAAAAAACTCTCTGACAGCGAAGGAGAAGACAGTTTTTCGATGCTGCCTACCTTTTCAAAAGCAACCGAAAATGATTACCAAAGATCATTTACCATCCACCACTCCATCAATGGAAGCTTTGCCATCAGAAAAGGAGCCTACAAGTTTATTTTCTGTCCAGGATCGGGGGGCTGGAGTTTTCCACGACCCTCAAAAAAAGAAATCCACGGCTTGCCTAAATTTCAACTTTATAATCTGGAACAGGATCCAGAAGAAAACAACAACCTCTTCGGGCAATACCCAGAAATAGAAAATGAGTTGATCACACTTTTTAAAACTGCCATAAACAATGGGAGAACAACTCCGGGAACACCTCAGAAAAATTTCAGTACTCATTTCTCTTCCAAAAAATGGGACCCTCTGGCTGTTTTCGAGGCGAATTAAAAGGTTCCTTGAACTAAGGTCGGATAAGTCTTGGTTTTTTTATGGCAGTAAAATGACCGGTATATTAATATAAGATCCGTTTCCAAAAGTTAGCCAACTCCTTCATGTTTTTGTTGGATGCGATCTCACAGCATTCGTCTTTGGCGGTTTGAATCTACTATTAAAAAAACCATTTCCATTTTGATGGATATCTCCCAAAAAACCTCTGATTTTTTATTACTTTTGGCATGTTTTATGAAATATATATTACTTACTTTATTCATAGTATTAATTTATTTTGAATCTTCTGCCCAATCGGAAAAAGTCAAAGTTTTTCTCAACTGTCGTTGTGATGACGATTTTATCAAACAAAACACTTTGGTCTTTGACTATGTAAGAGATAGAACCCTCTCCGATATTGAAGTTTTTGTTTTTGAAATTATCAATGCTGGGGGGGGAAGAAATTACTCTTTTGAATACAAGGGTAAAAATGATTTCGAAAATTTGGAAAACGAAATCAGTATTGATATCTCCAGTAATCTCACTTTTATAGAAGCCAGAGACCAGTTATTGAAAACCTATAAGATGGGCATGGTTTACTTTTTACAAAATACTCCTTTTCAAGACCAAGTGGAGGTGAATTTCGGTGATGAAAAAAATAAACCCGAGCAGTTGTCATCGGATCAATGGAAAAATTGGGTTTTTGAGGTATCAGGTTCCCTTAATTTTGAGAACCAAACAAGTATTAGGGAAGAGGAATACAATGTGGGTATGGAAGTGGATCGGGTTACGGAGGTTTGGCGAATCCGGTCAGATTTTGGAATGCTTCGATCCGTTAAGTTTTTTTCGGGTGACGAAGAAAGTTATAACAGCGAACGAAAAAGAACTTTTTTTTCGGGCAGTGTGGTCAAGAGTCTTTCCGATCATTTCTCCACTGGTATTTTTGGATACTATCTCCATGATACTTTTAGAAACTATGAATCGTATTTCAACTTCTCCCCAGCTTTGGAGTATAATTTTTTTCCCTATTCAGAGGTGTTGACCAAAGAAGTGACTCTGGCCTATAAGATTGGCTTCAATTCATTCGAATATATACAAGAAACAATCTATGGGTTTTTGAAACAGGAAATGTTCAATCAATCGCTGACCCTGAATTTGAGGTATAGAGAAAAATGGGGGAATATCTATTCTTATATGGTGGCCTCACAGTTTCTGGATCAACCGGATCAAAATAGACTTACGCTCAACAACAACATCAACCTGAGAATCGTCCGGGGGCTTTCTCTTAGGATTTCTGGTAATTTTCAATTGATCCGAGATCAAATCAATCTTCCCAAAGGAGAAGCTTCTATAGAGGATTTGTTGCTTAGACAAAGGCAAATATCCACCAATTTCCAAAACAGGGTTTCGTTAGGGTTGAGTTATACTTTTGGATCGATCTTCAATAATATTGTCAATACCCGTTTGTGATCAACCGAGAGAGAATTTAAATGAATCCATCTCGTCGTTTTTGACCTCCATCTTTGATGGATTTAAGCTTATTTCTTACTCCCTTGATAAAATCCAATAGGCTCCCGAAGTAAAAAAGAAACCCGTAAAGCCAATCCCTCTTCAGATTTTCAGTTTGATTCTCATATATTTATGTTCTATTGAACTTTAAATTTGACCCCTTATGCGATTTTATTTTTATCTTTTTTTACTCACAAACACACTGATTATGGCTCAAGACAAGCTCCCCATGAGTGAAATTCCACCGCCACCATCCACACTTAAGGCTGGCGACATCATCAGCCGAATGATCCAAGGTTTGGGTTACCGTTTTTATTGGGCTTCCAAGGATTTAGGTGCTGAGGATTTGTCCTATCGACCCAGCAAAGAGGCCGCTTCTTCATTGGAAACTTTACAACACATTTACGGGCTCTCATTGATGATTTTAAATGCCTCTACTTCGACTCCCAACAAACGAGATTTAAGCTCTCTCTCGGAGGATTATAGGATTTTGCGACAAAATATTTTGAACAATCTCGACCAATCTGCCCAATTGTATTCTGGAAAAAGTGAAGAGGAGGTGCATCAAATGAATGTGATTTTTGAAAGGGAGGGTAAAGTGAGTAGGTTTCCTGTTTGGAATCTCTTAAACGGCCCTTTGTCCGACGCAATTTATCACACTGGCCAACTGGTAAGTTTTCGGCGAACTACAGGAAACCCCATCCAAAAAGGTGTTAATGTTTTTTTGGGAAAAACCAAAGCCATAAAACAACCCTAGAGCTCTCGATATTACAGTGGTCTTATCGTCCCAATATCAGAAGTGTATATGGTCTTAAAACTAATTGTTGAATATTCCCTCTAACGTCAAATCTTCACTGGGTAGAACGGTATTAATGTCCGCTTGATAGCTAGACAGTTTGCTGTAAAAAGAATCTACTGATATGGAAAATACTTCTAAGAATACATCTTTCCAATTGGCTGCCCCGGGATTTTGTTGCTGAAAATCTTTAAGTATCATTCTGATGGCATCTGCCTCGGTATTTTCTAGTTTTACCAATTCTTTGACCAGGGCCAAAGTCATAAATACAGAGGAGGAATAGTTACTGTCACCACCACTGTCATAGCTCTCATAGATTGACGGATTGGACACCGCCTCTTGGTCTACTCTATCTTGGTCATAAATAAAGTAATTATAGTCATAATGTTCCCTTACATATAGTGATTCAAAAACTGCGGCGGTTCCTTCATTTAACCATTTAACTCGAAAATCTCCACTGTTGAAATTGGCAGAAATGCTCATTTGATAGGCATGGAAAAATTCGTGAGCAATCACAGAATACCGATGCATGGAATTGTATTCAAATTCGTCATTGGGTATTTCGAGTACCATATATCTTTTTTGGTCGTTACCACAGATACATGCTCCACTGGCATCACCTATTTCACTACGGTAGGGTTTGTCAGTATTGCTGTTCCAAGCATAGATGTCAAGATCATTATAGTTGTTGGTGTAAACCGGAATTCTTTTGTCTAATGTGGCCAAGATAATATTGTATTGATCGACCCATTCCTTAGGCAAGCTGCTGTGAACATTTGAATTGAATACGACTTTAACCTCAGAGGAGTTATCATTGGGAGAGGAACTATCGTCGCTGGATGAATTATCCTCTGAAGAAGAGTTGTCATCAGAGGTGGAGCTATTGTTCTCTGTGGAAGAAACATCTGAATTTGAATCACTGGATTCCTTACTACAAGAAATCAGCAGCAGCACAAAAAGTAAATAAATAAGACGATTCATAATTTATGATTTATGGATGGTTAGTGATGTAAAATTATAAATAATGGTTGTTCACACATCATACTTCAAAAATAAAGAGCTAAATCAGTGTTTGTCACTGGCCTAAAGAGATGATATTGCATTGGTAATCACATACAATAGGCCCTTAATTTATCCTTTTCCCCATCTAATAACAGTCAATGGAATTAATCCGCAACATATCCCGACTCACCTTGATCATTGTCTTGAAAAATAGATCTGATGATTGTAAAGTCAGGTTTTGAAAGAACGGGTTTGATGTAGTTGTTGAATAATTCATATCCCAAAGGGTTGTTGGTTAGAATTCCATCGGGTGTTCGCATAACATCATTCCACTCTGGAGCTAGACTCTGTCCCTCCCAAAACTCACTCATTTCCCACATATTGAAATTCAATAAGTATAAATATTCTTTGTAAGCAACAGCTGCTGCATCTTCCAATTGATCCCATTCTGGGGCATAATCTGGAGCATACATCCCGCTGTCAATGGCTTCTTTCATCGCCAGGTGTAGGGGCGTAGAATTCCAATTTGGATTTTCGAATGCTTCGAGAAATAATGCCTCTTTAGAGCCTTCTACTCCTCCAGGAACTCCAAATAGATGCATGGTATGCATGATGTGTTCCATGACTTCTTGAAAATCGTTATCCCCAATATCAAATGAGTCTCCCGAACTATTTCTGTACCAAACCATATCGTTGTGACTATGGGTATCGTTGAATTCCTGTAATCCTTCATAACTTCCAATTCCTTCATCCCTCAACCAATTTGGAGAATAATCGTCCCCACCACCATAAGCAATCCTTTGAATTGTAGGGTATCCTTCGTGCCAAGTTCCAGTGGCACCTTTTAGGGTTTTGATCATGTTTTTTTGAGCCTCGGCGTCAATTCCCTCGTAAGTGGGGTCGGTCATCAATTGAATTAATCTGGCAATTTTCTTCGCCCAAAAATCTGGAACGGCAATTTGACCTCCCGCTGCGCCTGCAACTACTATTTTCATTCCGTTTACGGTTAGTGATCGATCAAAAAGTGCGCTTATGGTATTGTCTTCGATCAATGCCCCTGCAACGTATAGACTTTCTTCAACTTCAACAAGCTCGAATATCGGTTTTATTTTGAGATTGGCAGTGAGTGTAAGCGTTATGGCGTTGGAGCTTTCTTGACTGCCTTCCCATCCTGCAAATTGGTATCCCTCACTCGCATTTGCTGTTACTTTTACTTCTGTTCCCTCGTCATAAGTACCACCTTCTGTTGAAACAGTCCCTCCAGCCGCAGTGTTTACCGTCAATGTATATTGAACAATCTCAGGTGTTGTTTCGGTTTCTGTCTCTGTTTCTGTATTAGAGGTTTGTTCAGTATCTGTTGAGGAGGCTGTTCCACTCTCCTCTTTTGAACAGTTGTAAAATCCTAAAACAAATATTATAGTAAATAGTATTTTTTTCATGTTTGTTGTGTATGATTAAATTTTGGCAAAAGTAACTATATGTTTGATGTTAAATGATCATTTATTACACCTTTATTATTGGAATTAGTCCTCCATTGTGGAAAGATCAAAACCCAACAATTGTTTTGACAAAGCATTTAAGATTTTAAAATCCCCTTCAAAATGATAGGTGCTGTGGAGGTGTTTGATGCTTTGCCCAGGATCCAATTCCTTGGCTGGGGAAGAACTTTCCAATTCATAAAAAGGACCCATCTGATTCCCGTTTTCTGTAGGTCCGTCGTTATAGGAATTGATCACATCTCCCTTATAGGGAGCTTTTTGTATTTCCCAAAGTGAATTGACATAATCCCGATCATCGGAAAGTGAAAATTCTACAATGGTCAATACCTTGTTGGCAGCATCATAACTTCCCAAAAGGGGTAAGGCATTATTGGGTGGAAGACCAATTTTTGATCTGGACTTACCGTCCCCTTTAAACAAAACGACGTGGTCAGTGATTTTGAGTTTTTCGGCAGGAACATCACCAAAATAAGAAGTGTTAAGCTTCAGTATGTTTTTGTAGGGAATAATGACCCAAGTATCATCGGAGGGCTTGAACATCCCCAATATCCATATCGATAGAAGTCCCGTCTGTTTTTTCCAAGACGTTTGACCCAAATTGGTGAGTATATTTTCGCTTTGGTAGCCCACATACAAGGCTCCTTCTGTAGTGATGTTGAGGTTTTTTTCGATCTCTGAACGATTGAAAATGGTAACTTTTCGATCCACTTTAGCTTTAAATTCATAACTGGAATAGTTGACCAAATGGATGATTTTACCCAGTCGGGCATGAGTGTTGGTCAAAGAATTCAATTGGAAAGGCTCCGTATCTATCGCTGCGGGGGTATGCCAGTGGTCTAAATTGAAGGGATTGCCTTGTTCGAAGAAGACGGAAAATTGTCCTCCTTCCGGCCCTACCCAGAAACGATCTTCCCCACCATAGGCATTAATATGAGATTGAATTTCTCCCGATCGGATCAACTTGTCGTTGATCCATCCATAGCTGCTTCCTTCCAAGCCGTTGCTTGTGCTGGTCATCACCCTTCCTTGGTACTCAGGAACAACAATCAACTGGCATTGATCACCATTGGATTTGAGCACAATCGGTTCGGTGTATTTATTTAATAAAACAAGATCTTGCCCAAAATTGTAAGTTTTTTCTTTCGCTCGATCACACCCTAATATGCATAAAATTAGAATCAATAAACAACTTTTGAATGGAAGAAAATACTGTTTAATGTCGCTCTTATTTATGCTTCTATTGTGGTAAAATGTGACCCTTCTCATTTTGTGTTTTATATTTAACAGTATTATTGATCCTCTATAACTATGAAGTAAAAAAGTAGAGTGCTAGATAAAGTTAAGGATTTAGATTTAACAAATAATAACTCAAAACTCGACAAATTGCCGTGGGTTAACTTATTGTGGTTTTGGATCACTCGCCGCACATACCGCTATAAACTGTCTTAATTCTATAACATGGAAAAAGGGCTTTTGATTTTACTGGGAACTTTTGTTGTGGTCGGAGTCATCCATTTTTTTTCTCTGAAAACGATGAAAATTTCTGAATCTACAAAAACAGTTTATCGAAAGTTTTTTTGTATTTCTACGGGGGGTTTTTTATGATAAGTAGTGCTGTCAATCTTTTTCAAGGAGGAGCGTTAGATTGGGTTTTTACCCTTCAATTTTTCACTGGTTTGGTTATTGTAATTCTACATCTATTGGGGAAAATAGAAACCTAAAGAAACTGAGCCTTTTTTAACATTTCATCTTCATCGCTGCATTCAATTGGCGATGAAAATATAGCTTTTTAGGATTGAATTTATCCTGAGGAAGAGGTTTGCGTTGTTTGAGTAGCTGTATTGGCGGGTGCCAATGGGTCTGTTGCCTCGTCATAGGTCAGATCCCTGTCGGCCTGCAATTGCTCATTACATACTTCGATCAACTCAATATTAAAACTTAAATAGTTATTGCTTAGTTTAATATCTGTTAGGGTTCCAATCTTTGTATTTTGTCGCTGTGCAATCCACCGTTGGTTTAAGCTTATGGTCGTTTCGGAATCGATGGAATACTCCCCTGTTATGGTTGAGGTTTCGGTAATCACAGTAAATGAATTGTCGGATCTCAAAATGATTACATCCATATTACATGCCACTGCTCTGCCAGAGGAGGACTCTTCTTGAGCGCCCGGACGTTTCTTTCTGATCTTCCATTTCCCAACGGTATTGTTCTTATCGGTATTATCTGGATTAACAAGAGGTAGTTTCTCTTGAAAAGTAGCCGTAACCGTTTTGGATTGATCCATTTCTACCTCCAAAGGGTTTTCAAAACTATTTTGACTGACATTATCGAGCTGCTGTTGCCAATCGTAAAACAAAAAATCACTTTGTGGTGTGGCCGTTAATCGGATGGTATTTCCAGATTCGTATTCCTTATCACTTCTGGCGGAGTTGACCAGTTGTTGGTCAACAGATCCTCCTCCAACGGTAGCGATGGTCAAGGTGTATTTTGATCGTATAAAATTGGCCGTAACGGTTTGATTCGAACCCACTTCTACACTGATTGAATTTCCCGTAAGGACAGTTCCAGTCCAACCATAGAATTCAAATCCTTGATCTGGGATTGCAGTGATGGAAACAGTGGTATTTTCATCATACTGACCCCCAGTGGTAGTGACACTTCCTCCCTCTGATGCCACAACTGATAGGGTGTACTTTACTGGAACCAAGGGTGAATTATCATCGCTTTTACTGCAAGCCAATGCGATTAAGAAAATCCCAAAAAACAATACCCGTTTTTTCATTAAAAATGAGTTGGTCATGCAAGATATACATTATATATAATAAATAATTCTTTTGTCTATCAACTAAACAGCTAGGATTCATAGATGAGGTTTCTGCAAAGCAGGAATATGAGGTTTTTGGGAATTAAATATCTTGTTGAAATACTTCAATTTTTACTTCTCCAAAAACAACTTTGATTTTTTGAAATCAATGAAAGTAATAGTGGCATTGAACCCCTTTTTTTCTAAAAAATTGAGTACTTTTGCACCCATGTTTTACAAAAAAATTAAAGGGCTTATCGCTACTTTATTGGCAATGGCAACACTACTTCAGTCCAGCGAAGCTGTTAAGGAGCTATTTAATTTAAAATCAGCTCAAAACATCAGTGTTGATTTTGAAGGGGATCTGGAAGAACAAGACATTGAAAAAGAAAAAGATAAAATCAACTCTGGTGATGCTCAGACGGCAAAATCATATGATTATGCATCAGAAAAATTAGAGCATCAAATCCTATTCACCTACATTAGTTTTATAGAAATTCCGTTTCCTCCTCCCGACTTTTCGTAACAACTCCTCCCCCCTATCTTCTAAAAGTTAAGAAATCTTAAAGTTAATTTTTTGCTTCATCGTACAAACGGTGAAAAATATTTGTTATGAAAAACATTGAATTTTATAAAAATTTAAAAAGCGACTTCCCTGCGAGTGTGGTTGTCTTTTTTGTCGCAATTCCTCTTTGTTTAGGGATTGCATTAGCAAGCGGTGCCCCTTTGTTTTCGGGCCTGATTTCAGGAATTATTGGTGGAATCGTGGTTGGGCTTATCAGCGGATCACAGGTTGGGGTCAGTGGACCTGCTGCCGGATTGGCCGCAATCGTTTTGACTGCCATTACTTCTTTGGGAAGTTTTGAGACCTTCCTTTTGGCAGTTGTATTGGGAGGAGTGATCCAACTTCTCTTGGGACTGTTTAAGGCCGGTATCATAGGATACTATTTTCCGAGTTCTGTAATTCGCGGAATGCTAACCGGAATTGGGTTGATCATTATCATCAAACAAATCCCCTATTTTGTAGGTTACAATAAAACCATTGTTGGAGCATCGAATGAGGTGAGCACTTCTCTTTTGAGCCAGATTAGTCTGGGTGCTACTATAGTAGCAATCATCAGTATGGCCATTTTATTGTTTTGGGAAAAGGTCCTCTCCAAAAAAGCCAAAATTTTCACCTTGATTCAAGGTCCATTGGTGGCTGTCGTTTTTGGAATCATCTATACCTTCTTTACTAAAGGGGAAAAAACATTGGGTATCGCTCAAGAAAACCTTGTAAACGTTCCCAAAATTACTGATTTGTCGGGACTCCTCTCTAATTTCACTTTTCCCAATTTTTCTGCGATTTCACAACAAGAAGTCTGGATCGTTGGTTTTACCATTGCATTGGTTGCCAGTCTTGAAACACTTTTGTGTGCTGAAGCAACGGATAAATTGGATCGACAGAAAAGAGTTACTCCAAAAAATAGGGAGCTCGTGGCACAAGGGATCGGTAATGTCCTTTCTGGATTGATCGGTGGTTTGCCCATCACTCAGGTGATTGTCAGAAGTTCTGCCAATATCCAATCGGGAGGCAAAACAAAACTCTCAGCTGTTTTGCATGGATTTCTTTTATTGATTTCGGTCATGGCTATCCCAGGACTACTGAATATGATTCCTCTTTCGGTATTGGCTTCCATCCTCTTGATCGTGGGTTATAAATTGGCAAAACCACAACTGTTTAAAACAATGTACCTGTTGGGGTGGAAACAATTTTTACCTTTTATCACCACTGTTGTTGGAATTGTAACTACCGATTTGCTGATGGGTATTTTTATCGGTTTGGTCATTGGTGTAGGTTTTATTTTGATCGATAGCTACAAAAATTCTCACGCTCTGATCGTTGATCACAGTGAGGAGGGAAAAAACAGATATAGAATCAGTTTTGCAGAAGAAGTTACCTTTATCAATAAGGAACCTGTTTTAAGAGAATTGGAAAGACTTCCTGAGTCTGCTCAATTGGAATTGGACGTTAAAAAAACGAAGTTTTTGGATTTCGATATTTTGGAAATCATCAATGATTTTATGCAAACCCATTCTCAGAAAAAAATCCATATTAAAGTGATTACGGAAAGAGGCGTTTTTGAAAATCCCAAAGATTTGTTTAGAACCATTTTTCCCCATCAGAGAACAGGATGATATTACTAAAATATTTTATTTAAATCTTAATCCGTTTTATAAAATAAAAACCCTCTTTGTCAATGATGAAGGGGGTTTTTTTGTGTTCTCAATATTACCCGTTCTTTTCAGCTATTGGCATTAACGGTTATTATTATCAGTAGTGATTGTCTCAAGGGGTTTGATGCCTTTGAATCTCATCTCTAGCTGCTTTGGTTATACTCCAATCGATCAATACTCATTGCTGAATAATCAACCCTATTGGGAATGGGACGTCTTAGTTATTGGTTTTATATTTACCGAATGAGATGGAGAGCAGGGCTAATATTACTGACCATTTTGAGTTGCAACAAAGATGAAATGGATCAAGTTGAATCCTTTTCAGCTAAACTTGTAAAACAGGGGATATGTATGAATTATGTCATTCAGGTAAATGATATTGATTTCCCGCAAGATTTGATTGAAAAAGAATGGACAGATGAGTTTTCAAAAGTTAAATATGAAAATGTTTTTGCATTGGAAAGTGTTTGTGATTTCCCTGACAGTATAAAAGAAGGAGATTCATTTCGATTTAGAATAGATCGTGAAAAAGAGAACCTGTGTGCCGTTTGTTTGGCTTACACTGCTGTTCCAAGAAAATTTGTTAGCATTACTGTTATAAAAAATTAAGGGGGGAAAAATGATTCTTTTTTCCTTAATTCTGATGGATCAAGTCTCATCAGAATTGTTGTCCAAGTTTAATGTAGATTTGTTTTAGAGTCCAGCTGCGTTTGTGGACGGGGGTTATATATAGTATCAACAGCCCTAACCTCCACAGAAAAACCGTCCTACAAAACCCACCCCACCGTCAGGCATTTAGACAGGAAGTGTCGTTTTTAACTTTTCTCTTTAAAGACAAAGTCGTAGTCAACATCCTTACCGAAGTGCTTCACAACATATTTACAAACATTTTCAATATCAGTGATAATAGAATTAATTTGATGTTTTTCGTAATGAATACGATCCTCCAACGTTTTCAAAGTATGCAGTTTTCACTGTACTTGCATTGTCCTCATTAGAAGGGTATGAGGGCATAATGTCATAGTCTCCATCGTTATCAATATCAATGATCTGTAAGTCATAGGATATTCCCACATCACCAGGTTGTTGTGGTGCAAATGCCCCAGAGGCTCCTGAGTGTAATTGAATAGGGTCTTGGATGTAATTTGATGTGACATCCTCAAATCCAGTTCCCTCAATATTTTTATACACTCTTATTCCCCAACCAGAATAATTATATGTTTCTGTAGTAACGAGTTCTGGAAAACTATCATTATCAAAATCCATAAAATTAGCTCCTAGAACAGTTGCAGGAGACGCTCCTACTCCCTTAGGTTGAGTAGGGGTTGTAAGGGTAATTCTGAATCCCTTTTTTAAACTAAAATTCCCAGATCCATCACCATACCAAACTTTAATATGGTTTGGGCTATAATTTGTCAAACTGAAAAGATTCTGATCCTCAGAAGAATAATTTTGAACATCCTGGTTTGATGTATATCCAGAGATGACATCTAAAAATCCATCATTATTCATGTCGAACAAACTGATGTAAGTAAACACCATGTCTCTACAGCTATTACTCTCCAAAAAGGTCAAACTCTCCGATAAATTATTTTTACTTGTTGTAAAGTTACCATTGCCATCATTAATATAAAAGGTAGGGACAGATATATGGTCACATGAACCATATTGCCATTCAGCTTCAATAATATCTATATCTCCGTCATTATCGATGTCACCTGAGGCTGTATCATGAGCTCCTGTAGGAGGTCCAATGGTGGTTTCTGTAATTCCGTTTTCTGATAAATAAGTGATTAAAAGAGGATAGTGGTCTGTGTAATAGCCTCCATTACCATCAGAATGGTAGTTTTCATTTTGCCATAATAAATCTAGTATACCATCTCCATTGAAGTCATTCATCTCATATTGAGCGGCAAACCATAAAGGACTATCGTAATATTTAGGAGTTGAATTTTCATCCTCATAGTTGGGCCACCAAACCCATTTTCCTGGTCCTGAAACATATCCTTTGCTAGAAGCAGGAGTTATATTTACTAACCATCCGAAAAAATCTAAATCACCATCACTATCGTAATCAAACAAAGCTTGAGCCTGATCACCCAGAATATAGGTGCCACTGTCTCCATTGTCAATATTTATTCTTTCAACCGCCTCCTTTCTTGAAATAAATCTTCCAGAGCTTTCAGCATTACTCACAGAAGTTCCTGTAGTATTGTTAATCAAGGTGTAAAATGGTGTCCCATAGTTACCAAGAATGTATTCAAAAAGTGCATGATAGGATTGACTAGAGTTCAATGTAACTGTCAAGCTTTCACTTTTTGAGTTGGACGATTCCCACCCTATGAATCTATAACCTTCATTGGGAGATGCTGTTACTGTTACCTTAGTACCCTCATCGTAAGTCCCTCCTTCACTAGAAACAGAGCCTCCATCTCCAGCTGAAACTGTTAAAGTATATTGAGTAGTAGTTTCTTCAGGCTCAGGTGTTGGCGTTTGAATAACACTAGATGCAGCTGAGTCATCATCATCTGAAGAACAAGAATAGATCAATACTGATAATAGGGTAACAAGAGTTATGGGTAATAAAACTTTTTTCATTGAATGATTTATTTAGAGATTGAAAGTAATAAATGTTTGGGTAATATCTAAAAATACACCCAATTGACTCTAGGAAAAACCGTTCTACAAAACCCACCCCACCGTCAGGTATTTAGACAGTAAGGAAAGTTTTTAGGGTTAAAAATATTTCAGCCGTACAAATACCGTACGATAAAAAAAGAAAAAACCCCTAAAATATTGATTTACAATATAAAAGGGATTATTGTTGCGGAGAAAGAGGGATTCGAACCCCCGGAGGTGTGACCCTCAACAGTTTTCAAGACTGCCGCATTCGACCACTCTGCCATTTCTCCTCGGGCTGCAAATATAATATTTATTGATTTTGAATCCATCGATTTTTCAGATAAAATATAAGAAGAGGGTCAACTGCTTTAATAATTGACATAACCCACGATTTCAAGACCATAACCTGTGATCCCCACTCTGGGCATTTTACTGGAATTGCTGATCAAATTCAGTTTTTTGATTTTAAGATTGTGTAATATTTGCGCACCAATTCCAAAATCTCTACTGTCCATTACGATGGGAGGAGCTTTGTCAACCTCTCCTTTTTGTTGCATCCCTTTGAGCTTTTGAATTCTTGATAAAAGATTTTCTGAGGATTGTTGTTGGTTGATAAAAATAACGGCTCCTTTTTCAGCTTGGTTGATCAATGAAAAAATATCATCCAAGCCTTTGGTGATTTCCCCTGTTAACATGCTCAAAACATCATTGCTAATTCTAAGGGAATTGATACGTGTCAATACAGCTTCGTCTTCCTCCCAACTGCCTTTGGTCAATGCCAAATGGATCTGTTGATTGGTAGTCTGTTGATAAGCCCTTAATCGGAACAGACCAAAGCGAGTTTCCACTTGAAAATCGCTCTTTTTTTCGATCAAGCTGTCGTGTTGCATGCGATAAGCGACCAAATCTTCAATTGACACAATTTTCAGATCAAATTTTTGAGCCACTTTCAGGAGTTCTGGAAGTCGAGCCATGGTTCCGTCCTCATTCATGATCTCTACAATTACACCTGCGGGTTCGAAGCCCGCCAAACGTGCAAAATCAATCGCAGCTTCTGTATGTCCAGTACGACGTAAAACGCCACCGTCTTTGGCAATCAAAGGAAATACATGGCCTGGTCGGGTCAGGTCAATGGCACGGGTTTTTTTGTCGATCATTGCACGGATGGTTTTGGAACGATCAGCGGCAGAAATCCCTGTGGTGACATCGTTGCCTCGGTAGTCGACCGAAACGGTAAATGCGGTGTCCATTGGATCTGAAGTTGAGCTTACCATTCGATCCAATTTTAATTTTTTACATTTTTTTTCGGTGAGCGGAGTACAAATCAGACCTCTTCCATGGGTGGCCATAAAATTGATTTTGTCTGGAGTAATTACCTCAGCTGCGGCTACAAAATCCCCTTCATTCTCTCGATCTTCGTCGTCAACAACTATGATGATTTCTCCTCTTTTGATGGATGCGATGGCTTCCTCGATACTATTCAGTGATGTTTTTGACATAAATTTTTATGATTTTGGCCATATGTATTTGGAATATATTTTTTGAATGGGAACCGTAATAAAGTCCAAATTCACAAACCCTTCATCTGAGGAAGCTCTTTTGGTCAAATAAAAGGCAAATGGTGCCAAGATCATTGTAGAAATCCAACTGGCCAAAATTGGATTAATACTGTTGTCCTCAGCGGCATTTTTTGCAAAGATTCCGATATAATGATAGGATAAAAAGATCAAGACTGACAATACCAAAGGTAAGCCCAAACCTCCTTTTTTAATAATGGCTCCCAGTGAAGCCCCAATCAAGAACAGAAAAACGCAAGAAAAAATCAAGGTAAATTTCTCTAACATGATCATTTTGTGAAGGTTGATTACTTTTTGGAAATAAAAAAAAGTTCGTTTTTTATTTTCCAGACTTCTTAAAATTCCTAAAACATCACTTTTAGATCGCTCTATAATCTGATTTAACCTCCAATCATTATCTGTTTTGATGATGTTTAGAATATTGGCCTTTATGAGCGAATCAGAAACATAATCCTCTAGATCTTCAATGGGTTTGATCTGTGTAGTGTAATGCTTTTTATTAAAGTTTTCGCTAAATACTTTTCTTTGAGTCCCAAAATCTCGTTCCAAGGTATCAATGCTTACTTTGAGTTGATTCACTTTTTGCATTTTGTAGGTAGAGGTATAATTTTCCTCGGTCAGATCTACATTGTTGAACTTAGACAAATCAATATTCATCACATATTCCTCAAAATGAACCTTGGCGTGGGGAAACCGCATTCGCTCTTCATAATTTTTACCTGCAATTTCTTCGTAACGATTTCCGTCATACAAGACCAGTTGAAGAGTTGCATCGGTGGTTTTACTTTTTAATTCTCCATTTTGGGCTTTGATGACAATACGATTTTTATAATCATCGGTTTTTTCATGAATAATAACATCCTCGAGTAATCTTTCATCATCACCATATTTACGCTTTACCTTGATGCTCATTTGTCCCAAGTCATTAAAAATACCCTCTCTAATGGCGATGGCAGGTTTTAACTTGGCCAAGTTTCTTCTCAGGTTATAAGATTTTACTTCACCGTAAGGAATTAAATGATTGGAAAAATAAAAACTTCCTACTCCAACGGCAATGTGAATCAAAAACAAACCTGTCATACAGCGAATTAGGGAAATTCCCGTAGATTTCATTGCAGCAAACTCATAATTCTCAGCAAGATTGCCAAAGGTCATCAGGGAGGCCAATAATATCGAAAGGGGGAGAACGATGGGTACCAACTTGGGAGTAAAGTAAATCAAGAATTTAAAAATGGTTTCAAAATCAAGACCTTTACCAGCGAGATCATCTATGTATAACCAAAAGGTTTGCACCACAAAAATCAGCATACAAATGGCAAAAACACTGAGCAGGCGAATTAGATATTGGCGGATAATATAGCGATCTAGAATTTTCAACACACTAATTATTGATGTAATAATTGGGATAATCGGCTTCGTTAAAAACGAAAAAGCTATCGGGTAAGGAACTGTCTACGCTCATATTGTTGATGGTAAGTGTTGTTATGGTTCCATTGTCTCCCACTTCAATCAGTTTGTAAATATGGTTTCGTTGGGTGTCTATCCCCACCAATAGGGATTGAATGTCCACATCATCTTGAGTGGGAATTAATTTAACGAATTGAATGTTTTTTCCTTTAACCTTTTGACTGATGTCCCAGTGGTAATCGTAACCTTCTTTATAAAATTGTAATAATTCCTTGGGATTGATTCCAAAATCCTCCTCTTCTTCTGCTTGGGTGACGGTGATTTCTTCATTTTCGGGAACAATGGTATAGAGTGCCTTACCGTCAAATAGCTGTATGGCATCCAGAAAATTTAATTTGTATTTCTCATTTGCTACTGTGACCTTTCCAGAACTCTCCTGATTGATTTGTTCCATACGGTTGTTAAGTACATAACTGAATTCAAATTCAATATTGTCATAACTTTCCATTTGCTTGGATGCTAGCTCCAACAATTTTTGGGCCTCAACAGAGGTTTGGGCCCACAGATGTGTTGCTATTCCAATAAAGATAAACAGAAGGTAATTTTTAAATTTCATATGGCAAATTTATGCATCTTGGTTGTTCAAAAGTGCATCGAGTGCATTTAAATCGGAAATCAGTACTTGTCTCGCCTTACTTCCTTCAAAAGGACCTACGATTCCGGCCACTTCCATTTGATCAATAATTCTTCCTGCACGATTATACCCCAGTTTGAGTTTTCTTTGAAGCAAAGATGCAGACCCCTGCTGGGCCGTAACGATCACTTCTGCTGCCTCCCTAAAAAGATCGTCTCGGTCGGAGGGGTCAAGGTCGAGGCTACTGGTATTTTCATCCACATATTCGGGTAATTCATAAGCACTGGCATAGCCCATTTGAGATCCGATATAGTCTGAAATCTTTTGGACTTCGGGGGTATCCACAAAAGCACATTGGATTCGTGTCAAATCGTTACCTTGAGTGTAGAGCATATCTCCACGTCCGATCAATTGATCTGCCCCTCCGGAATCCAAAATGGTACGAGAATCTATTTTTGAAGTCACCCTAAAAGCAATTCTGGCGGGGAAGTTGGCCTTGATGATACCCGTAATGACATTGACAGAGGGTCTTTGGGTGGCGATAATCAGGTGAATCCCAACTGCTCGTGCCAATTGAGCCAATCGAGCGATAGGGGTCTCAACCTCTTTCCCAGCGGTCATGATCAAGTCGGCGAATTCATCAACGACCAATACGATGTAGGGCAAGAAGCTATGCCCGTCTTCAGGATTTAATTTTCGCTCCCGGTATTTTTGATTGTATTCCTTGAGGTTACGACACATTCCATTTTTGAGCAATTCATAACGATTGTCCATTTCTATACAGAGCGAATTGAGGGTGTGAATTACCTTGGTGTTGTCTGTAATGATGGCATCTTCTGTATCGGGTAGTTTGGCCAAGTAATGGCGTTCGATTTTACTGTATATATTAAGCTCTACTTTTTTGGGGTCAACCAAGACAAATTTGATTTCGGCAGGATGTTTTTTGTAGAGTAAAGAGGTTAGAACGGCGTTCAACCCCACGGATTTACCTTGTCCTGTGGCTCCCGCCATAAGCAGGTGGGGCATTTTGGTCAAATCCACAACAAAAGTTTCGTTGCTGATATTTTTTCCCAAGGCCACAGGCAGTTCCATCTCTGCTGTCTGAAATTTATTAGAGGTAATTACAGATCGCATGGAAACTATACTTGGCTTTTGGTTGGGGACTTCTATTCCGATGGTTCCTTTTCCTGGAATGGGAGCAATGATTCTGATGCCCAATGCCGCTAGAGATAGAGCAATATCGTCTTCCAGGTTTTTGATTTTGGAAATTCTGATTCCAGCATCTGGGACGATCTCATAAAGGGTTACTGTAGGCCCAACAGTGGCTTTTATTTTTGAGATACCGATGTTGTAATTCTTGAGGGTATCTACGATTTTATTTTTATTCAATTCCAACTCCTCCTGATCAATGGTAATGGTACTTTCACCATAATCTTTAAGAAGGTCGTGGATGGGAAAACGGTATTTGCTCAATTCCAATTTAGGATCGAAAAAACCGTGTTTCTCCACCAAAGATTGGGCCAAGTTGTCCGTCAAATTTTCTTCTTCTTTATAGGTCTCTACTTCCATGGTAACTTCTTCCTCCTCTAATGGTTTTTCAACTTCGATGGGATCGGCAGGCTCTACCGGGGTTTTAGGAATGGATTTTTCTACAAAATCACCAATTTCCAAATCAAGGCTATTTTCAACACCAACGACAGCAGGGGTTTCCTCATTTTTGAATTGTGAACGGAAAAATATCAAGATTTTTTCAGGGGTCAATTGCCATTGTAAAACCAATATGGCAATCATTGAAAACAGGAGTAACCCTGCTACTCCCACATTGCCCATATAAGCTACCAAGAAGCTATTGATTTCAAAACCAACCAATCCACCCAACAAAGGAGAATCCATATGGTAAAACCCAAAAAAAACAGACAAGCACATCAAATAGAGCAATGCCCAACTAAAGTGGCCGAGCAGGTGTTTTCTGTCGCGGTCAAAGAAAAGTAAGTAACCAGTATAAGCCAATAGATAGGGAAAGATAAAAGCAGCGATTCCAAAAAGTTGGTAAATAAAAAAGTGACTTCCTAAGGCACCGATTTTATTCAAAAGATTTTGGGATTGGACTTCCCTTTCAAAAAAGACCTCTAAGGTGCTTTGATCCGTTTGGTGGTTAAACAAAAAAGAAACAAAGGAGATGGTCATCAAAAATCCCAGCATCAGCAAAAAACTTCCCAAAAGAATTTGTCTTCTTCTGATGCGGTGTTTTTTTTCTTCCGAAAATACAGGAACGCGGGTACGGGAACGCTTTTTGGCCATGAACTGTGCTTATCTAACAAAAATACAAATTCATCTTCAATCCCCGGTCTAAAAAAACCCCAAGACCACAATTGGCTCGGGGTTTTAACTTTATGAAGTGATTAGGAAGTCCTATGCCAAATCAAATCGATCTAGGTTCATCACTTTACTCCATGCTGCAACAAAATCTTTGACAAATTTTTCTCCACCATCGGCACAACCGTAAACTTCAGCTATGGCACGCAACTCACTGTTGGAGCCAAAGATCAGATCGACTCTTGTTCCGGTCCACTTGATCTCACCAGTTGTCAGATCGCGACACTGAAATTCATTTTCGCTTTCGTCGGTTGCTTCCCAAGTGGTATTCATGTCAAGTAAGTTAACAAAGAAATCATTGCTTAGGGTTTCTGGACGATGGGTCAAAACACCGTTTTTGGAACCGCCAAAATTGGTATTCAGTACTCTCATTCCACCTACCAAAGCAGTCATCTCTGGAGCCGTTAATGTCATCAATTGCGCTTTGTCAATCAATAACTTTTCTGCGTCTATATCGTACTGCTTTTTCATGTAGTTTCTAAAACCATCGGCCAAAGGTTCCAATACAGAGAAAGATTCTACATCGGTTAACTCTTGAGTAGCATCTGTCCTTCCTGCTGTAAAAGGTACTTTAACTTGGTGCCCGGCATCGGCTGCAGCTTTTTCAATTCCTGCACTTCCAGCCAAGACAATTAAATCAGCCAAAGAAACTTTTTTGTCTTGATTGATGCCATTGAATTCGTTTTTAATGTTCGTCAATACATCCAAGACTTTTCCCAATTGAACAGGTTGGTTTACATCCCAATATTTTTGAGGAGAAAGACTAATGCGTGCACCGTTGGCACCCCCTCTCTTGTCGGAGTTTCTATAAGTAGCGGCAGAAGCCCAAGAAGCACTTACCAACTGACCAACGCTCAAACCTGAACTCAAAATCTTGGCTTTAAGGGCCGCTTCGTCTTTTTCGTCTATCAATGCATGATCTACTTTTGGAACAGGGTCTTGCCAGATCAAAGTTTCCTGAGGAACCTCAGATCCCAAGTAACGCTCTATGGGTCCCATATCTCTGTGGGTCAACTTAAACCAAGCTTTGGCAAATGCATCGGCAAACTCGTCTGGATTTTCATAAAAATGTCTGGAAATGGGTTCGTATGCTGGATCCATTCGCAAGGCAATGTCTGTGGTCAGCATTATGGGTGCATGACTCTTTTCAGAATTGTGCGCATCAGGAACGGTTCCTGCTCCAGCCCCGCCCTTTGGAGTCCATTGTTGGGCTCCTCCTGGGCTTTTGGTCAACTCCCATTCAAAACCAAAAAGGTTTTCAAAGTAGTTATTACTCCATTGAGTGGGTGTGGTGGTCCATGCGCCTTCCAAACCACTGGTAATCGTATGTTCTCCTTTTCCAGAACCAAAGTTATTTTTCCACCCTTGGCTCATTTGCTCAATTCGGGCACCGGCTGGTTCGGCTTCAACATATTGGTCGGCATCTGCCGCACCGTGTGTTTTACCAAAAGTATGACCTCCAGCAATCAAAGCCACAGTTTCGTAATCATTCATCGCCATTCGTCCAAAAGTTTCACGAATGTCATGTGCTGATTTTAGAGGATCGGGATTTCCGTTGGGTCCTTCTGGATTGACATAAATCAACCCCATCTGAACGGCACCGAGTGGGTTTTCCAGTTCGCGATCGCCGGTATATCTTTTGTCTCCAAGCCACTCAGCTTCTGGTCCCCAATAAACGTCTTCTTCGGGTTCCCATACATCAGCACGACCACCGCCAAAACCAAAAGTTTTAAAGCCCATAGATTCCATTGCGCAGTTTCCTGTAAGAACCATCAAATCCGCCCAAGAAAGTTTTTTACCGTATTTCTGTTTGATTGGCCACAACAAAAGTCGGGCTTTCTCCAAGTTGGCATTGTCGGGCCAGCTGTTCAGCGGGGCAAAACGCAGGGTTCCTGCTCCGGCACCACCTCGACCATCAGCAATTCTATAGGTACCAGCAGCATGCCACGCCATACGGATAAAGAAAGGACCATAATGACCATAGTCGGCCGGCCACCATTCTTGAGAATTGGTCATCAATTCATATAAGTCCTCCTTTACAGCCGACAAGTCCAATTTTTTGAATTCCTCCGCATAATCAAAATCTGGATCCATTGGATCAGATAAGGTTGAGTGTTGACGTAGGATGTTCAAGTTTAACTGGTTGGGCCACCAGTCACGATTGGCTGTACCACCACCGGCACTTTCTCTTAAAACTCCTCCGAGATAAGGGCATTTTGCGGTGTCTCCGTTTCCATTTGCGTGATTGTCCATAGGTAATGATTTATAATTTAATTCAGTGATGTAAAATTAAATTTATTTAAAGTAAAATCTCAAAGTGATAATAATTAATTTCTTTACGAGTATAAGAAATTCTAATCAATTTTAAAATGATTAAAATCAAGTTTTGATCTTTTTGATTTTAATATTAAAATAAGCATAAATTAGAGTCATTAGAGGACTGACCCAATTGAAAAAAGCAAAGATAAAATACTCTGCCACTCCCACACCCAGAACTCCCGATTGATAGGCTCCACAAGTATTCCATGGCACCAGAACTGAAGTTACCGTTCCTGCATCTTCCAGCGTTCGACTCAGATTTTCAGGAGCCAACTTTCGGTCGCGATAGGCTTGGGCAAACATCTTTCCCGGCACCACAATGGCCAAGTATTGGTCAGAGGCAGTAAGGTTGACCGTCAGACTGGATGCTGCGGTGCCCGCCACGAGTTGAAAAGTGGTATGAGCCCATTTCAAAAAAGCATTGCTGATGGCCTGCAAGGCACCTATAGCGTCCATTACACCTCCATAAACCATCGCACAAATGATCAACCAAACGGTGCCAAGCATCCCTTGCATGCCTCCAGAAGAAAATAATTCATTCAAAAGAGGATCACTGGTTTCAATTTGAGTATTGACCGTAATGGAATTGAGTATGGTTTGGTAAATGGCTCTAAAGTCCAATACCTCACTTCCCGATAGTTCTAGCAACAATTGGGATTGAAAAATCAGTGCAAAAAGCCCCCCTAATAGGGTGCCTATAAACAAGGCCAATAGAGGCGGTGTTTTTTTGACAATCATCAATATTACAGTGAGGGGTACTAAAAATAACCAGAGGTTGATGTTGAATTTTTCCCTTATAGAAAGACTCAAGGATGAGGTATCTACTTCTCCAGAACTGGAAAAGCCCCAGCCCAAAACGATAAAGATCAACAAGGAGATGATGATACTGGGTAGGGTGGTATAGAGCATATAGCGAATATGGGTAAAGAGTTCTCCTCCCGCCATGGCTGGAGCTAGGTTGGTGGTATCGCTCAAAGGAGATAGTTTGTCTCCAAAATAAGCACCTGATATTACTGCTCCAGCAACCATTCCCACGGGTAACTCTAGCGCCTTACCAATTCCTATCAATGCAATCCCAATGGTGGCAGAAGTGGACCAACTGCTACCAGTAGCCAAAGAAACCAAGGCAGTGATCAATACACAAGCAGGCAGGAAAAAACGAGGGTTAGCGATTTGTAAACCATAATCGATCATGGCTGGAATGACCCCACTTAGCAACCATGTTCCAGCCAAAGAACCGACCAAGAGTAAGATCAAAATGGGCCCCGTAACCGATTGTAAGTTTTCCCCTACTTTTTGCAATATTTGCCCATAGGTGACTTTGTTTTTTATTCCCACCAAGCCTGCTACTGCGGCTCCTAATAAAAGGATAAACTGGTTCGAGCCACTCAGTGCATCGTCACCAAAAACGGTAACATTATAGGTCAATAACAAGACCAATATGAACAGTGGAAGTAATGCAGCCGATAGAGATAGTCTTGGGGTTTTCAATTTAATATTATTTTAAAAGTACAATTTACCCTTTTTTTACAACTGCTTTGATCAATCTTAAACCCTAACTTTTGTATTTTTGACAGTAAATCGAAATTTAAACTATGCAATCATTTGATGTTGCCATAATTGGATCGGGCCCTGGAGGCTATGTAGCTGCCATTCGTTGTGCTCAGTTAGGGATGAAAACTGCCCTTATAGAAAAATACAATACTCTGGGAGGAACCTGCCTTAATGTGGGCTGTATTCCCTCAAAATCCCTATTGGATTCATCTCACCACTACGAAGATGCCGTTAAGCATTTTGAAGAACACGGTATTGAAATTCCTGGAGAGGTCAAGGTCAATTTGGAAAAAATGATTGCCCGTAAAGCCTCTGTGGTCGAACAAACCACCAAAGGCATCGATTTTTTGATGGATAAGAACAAAGTAAGTGTATTCAATGGCTTGGGGTCTTTTAAAGATGCCACTACCATTCATATAGCAGGGGAGAAGTCCGAAGACATTACTGCCAAAAATATTATTATTGCCACTGGATCCAAGCCCGCAAGCTTGCCCTTTATAAATATCGACAAGGAACGCATCATCACTTCAACCGAGGCTTTGGAGTTGAAGGAAATTCCCAAACACATGATCGTCATTGGTGGAGGCGTTATCGGTTTAGAATTGGGACAGGTATACAAAAGACTTGGAGCCGAGGTCTCTGTTATAGAATATGCCGACCGTATCACACCGGTGATGGACAGCGCACTTTCCCGTGAATTGACCAAGGTGATGAAAAAGCAAAAAATAAAATTCTATTTGTCGCATCAAGTCAATAAAGTAGAGCGCAATGGAGACACAATTACCGTTACTGCCTTGGACAAAAAAGGGGAGGAGGTCAATTTCGAAGGGGATTATTGTTTGGTTTCTGTTGGTCGAAAACCCTATACCGATGGATTAAATGCAGAAGCGGCCGGCGTAAAACTTACCGACCGCGGTCAGATTGAAGTGAATGAGCATCTGCAAACTTCTGCTTCAAACATCTACGCCATTGGCGATGTCGTTCGAGGTGCCATGCTGGCGCACAAAGCTGAGGAGGAAGGGGTAATGGTGGCAGAAATATTGGCTGGACAAAAGCCTCACATTGATTACAACCTTATCCCCAATGTAATCTATACCTGGCCTGAAGTGGCTGCCGTAGGCAAAACCGAGGAGGAACTCAAATCAGCGGGGGTCAACTATAAAAGTGGACAGTTTCCCATGCGTGCCTTGGGGCGTTCCCGTGCCAGTGGTGATACCGATGGTTTTATCAAAATTTTGGCCGATGTCCAAACGGATGAGGTACTCGGTGTTCATATGATCGGAGCCCGTGTGGCCGATTTGATCGCCGAAGCGGTGGTGGCCATGGAATTTCGTGCCTCTGCCGAGGACATCGCCCGTATGAGCCACTCTCATCCTACCTATGCCGAAGCGGTAAAAGAGGCTGCATTGGCAGCCTCAGAAAATCGACCTCTGCACATTTAGTTATTTTATTGCTGAAAAGCCTTTTCCATTTTAGATCGAATGGCTTCCAAAGTCAGATTCCCCAGACTTCCCAAGTGAGTATGGGATAAGTTTTTGTGGGGTTGGTAGTCATCACTGGCAATGTTTTCTCCCATCTTTTTGTAAGCATCTCTAAAAGGCATCCCCTCCTTGACCCATTCGTTTAGCGTATCAACGCTAAAAACATATTGGTATTTAGGGTCGTCCAAAATATTTTCTTTGACTTGTATTTCCTTTAAACTGAAAGTAAAAAGATCCAAACAAGCTTTGAGTTCATTGATGGCTTCAATGATGGGGCCTTTGGCGAGTTGCATTTCTCTGTGATAGCCAGAGGGCAAATTGGCCATGAGTAAAGCCAACTGATTGGGCAGTCCCTGAAGGAGATTACATTTGCCTCTGATGAGTTCAAACACATCGGGGTTTTTCTTATGCGGCATGATACTGGATCCTGTGGTCAACTCCTCAGGAAAACTGATAAAGTTGTGCTCTTGACCCATATAAAGACAGATGTCCATTGCCATTTTGGAAAGCGTAGCGGCCAAAGCCGCCATGGCGGTAGCAGTAGTTTTTTCAGCCTTTCCTCTACTCATCTGGGCGGCAATCACATTGTATTTTAAATCGGCAAAGCCCAAACTTTCGGTGGTGGCTTTTCTGTCAATAGGAAATGAACTCCCAAAGCCTGCAGCACTTCCCAGTGGATTTTGATCCACTACTTGATGAGCTGCATTGAGCAAGGTCATGTCATCGACCAGAGTTTCGGCATAGGCAGAGAACCAAAGTCCAAAAGAAGATGGCATGGCCACCTGAAAATGGGTATATCCTGGCAATAAATGATCCTTGTGCTGATCGGCCAAATCCATCAATAACCTAAAAAAGCTGTGCGTGAGTCCTTTAATCGTCTCAATCTCGGCCTTAAGATACAAATGAAGGGCCACCAATACCTGATCGTTTCTTGATCTGGCGGTATGTATTTTTTTACCTAAATCCCCAAGCTTTTGTGTCAGTACATATTCGATTTTGGAATGCATGTCTTCAAACTCGGTTTCGATAACAAAATCTCCATTTTCGGCATCGGTTTTTAGTTCTTCCAACACCTCGACGATCTGATCGGATTCTTCTTGCGATAAAACCCCAATTTTGGCTAACATTTGCGCATGGGCTATGGAAGCTTGGCAGTCATAGGCAGCCAAATAGAGATCATATTCTCGATCTTTTCCCACCGTAAAATGGTCTATTTTTTCGTGTGGAGCTTGGTTTTTTTGCCAGAGTTTCATGCTTAAAGTATTTTTCCTAAAAGTTCAATATAAATTTTTACTGCCTCTTCGATCTCATGCACAAAGATGTACTCATTGGCTGAGTGTGATCTTGTAGATAATCCGGGACCCATTTTGAGCGATGGACATTGAAGTGCTGCTTGATCCGATAGGGTAGGAGAACCATAGGTTTTTCTTCCCAAGGCAATTCCTGCCTGAACCAATTCATGATCCATTCCTATGGAAGAAGAATTGAGATGCAACGACCTTGGTGTCATTTCACAGGGGGCAGCCTCGGTGAGTATCTTGGCCAATTCTTCATTGCTGTATTGGTCGTTGACCCTTACGTCCACTACCAAATCTAAGCTTGCAGGAACCACATTGTGTTCTTTTCCTGCATTGATCTGGGTGACTGTGATTTTGACATCTCCCAAAAAGTCGGATTGTTTTTCCAAGGAGAAGTTTTGAAACCATTCCAATACTTTGGGGAGTTTCATAATGGGGTTGTCATCGTTGGGGTGTGCGGCATGTCCAGGAGTCCCTTTGATGACTGCGTCAAAAACCAACAAACCTTTTTCGGCTACCGCCAAATGCATTTCTGTAGGCTCACCTACTATGGCCACGTCGATTTTGGGTAAGTGAGAGAGCAGCCCTCTAAGACTGTCTTGTCCCGCAATTTCTTCCTCTGCCGAGGCAGCTATGATTAGATTGTATTTTGGATTTTGTGCATCATAGTAGTGGGTAAACAAAGCAATAAGAGAAACCAAGGCCCCTCCAGCATCATTACTTCCCAGGCCGTATAGTTTTCCATCCTCGATTTTGGGCTCAAACGGATCGTTGGTATAGGCCGCATTGGGCTGAACCGTGTCGTGATGAGAATTGAGCAATAGGGTAGGTTTTTGGGGGTCAAAACCTTTGTTTTGTGCCCAAATATTATTTCCCGATCGCTGATATGGAATGCCGTAATGGTCAAACCATTGTCCAATCCTGTCGGCGGTTTTGTCCTCCTCTTGTGAAAAAGAGGGAATGGCAATCAAATCCTTCAATAAATCAATCGCTGCTGCGCTAAGCTCATTCATCCTTTAGTGTTAGAGTGGTGTGTTGGGAAATTCCCGCTATCATTTTTGGCGCTCCAATTTTAACTTCATTTACGCCATTTGCCAAAGCATCAAAACAGTTGTCAATTTTGGGAATCATTCCCGAATGAATGACTTGAGCTGTTTTTAAGTTCTTGTATTTTTGGGGGGTGATGGTTTCAATCACACTACCGTCGTCATCGATGTTTTCCAAAACGCCTTGCTTTTCAAAACAATACCATAAAGATACTTCAAAAGATTGCGATAAACTTTGTGCCAAGGTGGCGGCTATGGTGTCGGCATTGGTGTTGAGCAATTGTCCTTTTTGGTCGTGGGTAATGGCACAACAAACAGGAGTGTATCCTCCCTTGAGCAACATTTGAAACAAAGCGTTATTGACACCAACTACATCCCCTACAAAACCGTAATCGATAGATTTTACCGGTCTTTTTACGGCTTGAATGGCGTTGCCATCGGCTCCAGAAAGTCCCAAGGCGTTGCACCCTAAATTTTGCAATTGGGCCACAATGTTTTTGTTGATTTTACCCCCATAAAGCATGGTGATAATATCGAGGTTTTGAGCATCGGTGATCCTTCTGCCTTCGACCATTTGAACGGGTATGTCCATTTTTTCGGCCATGGCAGTGGCTTTTTTACCCCCTCCGTGAACCAAAATCTTGGAACCTTGCATTTGGGCAAAGTCGGTCAGGAAGGACTGCAGTGCTGCTGAATCCTCAATGACGTTTCCTCCGATCTTGACCACCGATAGTTTATCCATTTTCCAACAGTTGTTTTAAGACCGATTGGGCCGAGAAAATTCTGTTTTGGGATTGTTGAATGACCAGAGCATTGGGACTGTCGAGTACGTCATCGGCGGCAACAATATTTCTTCTGATGGGAAGACAGTGCATGAACTTTCCATCGTTGGTCCTTTGCATTTTTTCAGGTGTAATCATCCATTCGTCATCCGTTCTGAGGATTTGCCCATACTGTTCATAGGAACACCAGTTTTTGGTATAGACAAAGTCGGCTCCCTCCATAGCTTTTTCTTGATCGGTGGTGCATGTGATCCCTTCAGTAATTTTAGGGTTCAGGGCATAACCTTCGGGATGGGCAATGATGAAATCGGCATCCATATGTTTCATCATTTTGGTAAAAGAATTTCCAACTGCATGAGGAAGTGCTTTGGGATGAGGAGCCCAACTCAATACGACTTTGGGTTTGTGGGCGGGTTGAAATTCCTTGATCGTAATGGCATCAGCCAAGGCTTGCAGAGGATGTGCAGTTGCACTTTCCATGTTGATGATGGGTACAGAAGCGTATTTGGCAAAGCTTCTCAATACGATTTCGGCCTCATCTTTTTCTTTGTCAGATAGGGATGCAAAAGCCCTAATGGCCACCATATCACAATATTGGGAAACTACAGCAGCAGCTTCCTTAACATGTTCTGATCTCAGTCCACTCATCTTGGTGCCGTCTTCAAATTCCAATGCCCAAGACTCCTGACTAAAATTCATAACCATGGTTGGAAGTCCTAGGTTTTGGGCTGCCTTTTGGGTACTCAATCGGGTTCTAAGACTTGGATTGAAAAATAAAAGCCCTAGGGTTTTGCCTTTACCCATCGCATCCCATTTTGTGGGTTGATTTTTCAGCTCCATTGCCAAATCCAAGGTTTGGTGAAAGTCGGGCAAATCCGCTAAGGTGATAAAATGTTTCATAGTAAATCTTCTAATGCATCAAAGAGCTGATCAAAATGTGCTTTTTGAACGGTCAATGGCGGAAGGATTCGCAATACGTTTTTGTTGCTGCTGCCTCCGGTAAATATGTGTTTTTCATAGATGAGCCTTTTTCTTAAAGGTCCGACCTCAAAGTCAAATTCCAATCCGAGCATCAGTCCGCGTCCTTTGATCTTGGCTCCTTTTATTTTTTCCGCCTTGCTTCTGAAATAGGTTTCCATTTCTTTGGCATGTTGTTGGAGCATATCTTTTTTTATGATTTCCAAAACTGCCAATGAGGCACAACAGGCCAGGTGATTTCCTCCAAAGGTAGTTCCCAGCATCCCGTATTTGGGTTTGACATCTGGATGAACCAATATTCCTCCTATGGGAAAGCCATTGCCCATTCCTTTGGCCATGGTAATCACATGTGGTTTGATGTTGTTGTTTTGAAAAGCAAAAAAGGTTCCCGATCTTGAAAAACCAGACTGCACCTCGTCTGCAATCAAGGCAGTGTCATATTGCTGGCAGAGCTGCTCCATTTTCAAAACGAAATCATCCTCGGGCATATCAAGACCGCCTACCCCTTGAATGGGTTCGAAAATGACGGCACAGACATCTCCCTTTTGCAATTCTTCTTCCAAAGCCTGTACATCATTAAAGGGAATAAAAGTCACCTCCTGCTGTTGATTTAGTGGGGCATTGATGTTTTGGTTATCCGTTGCAGCTACTGCTGCTGAGGTTCTCCCGTGAAAAGCATTTTTAAAAGCCACTACTCTTTTCTTTCCGGTGTGAAAAGAGGCCAGCTTGAGGGCGTTTTCATTGGCTTCGGCTCCAGAGCTACACAGGAAAAGTTGGTAGTCGTGCAAACAAGATTGTTCCCCGATTTCATCTGCCAATTGTTGCTGTAGCGGGTTTTCTACCGCATTGGAATAAAAGGCAATTTTATTTAATTGCTCCTGCAATCGATTGACGTAATGGGGGTGACTGTGTCCTACGGAAATGACCGCATGTCCTCCGTAAAGATCCAAATATTCCGTTCCCGCCTCGTCGTAAACATGGACATCTTTTGCCTTTACGGGGCAAACTTCATAGAGTGGGTAAACGTCAAATAATTTCATGTGTTAATATTCATTGAATTTTAATTTCATTGATTTTCTCGAAAGAAGCCATAAGTCCTCTAATCAAGGAGGAACTCAGCCCTTGGTGTTCCATTTCGTTCAATCCGGTAATGGTGCAGCCTTGTGGGGTGGTGACCTTGTCGATTTCAGTTTCGGGATGGGAGTCGGTTTCAATCAATAGACTGGCTGCGCCCAAAGCAGTGTACATTGACATGCGCATGGATTCATCGGCATCAAAGCCCATTTGTACGCCTCCTTGGGTTGTGGCGCGAATCAATCGCATCCAAAAAGCAATCCCACTAGCACAAACTACAGTAGCGGCTTGCATTTGTTTTTCGTCGATCTTGATGGTAGTACCCAATCCATTGAAAATGGCTTCGGCAATGGCAATTCTCTTTTCTCCAGTGGTATTACAACACAAACAAGTCATGGATTTTCCAACAGAAATGGCGGTGTTGGGCATGCTTCTGATGATGGGATAATTCCCTCCCAATTGGTCTTCCATTCGCTGGATGCTGTAGCCAGTGATGGCAGAAATCAATACGTGCTTGTCGGTCAATACATCCTTTATTTCTTCCAAGATACCGTCAAACTGTCGGGGCTGTACCGTAAAAATGATGATGTCTGAGTTTTTTACAGCCTCTTGATTGTTTGTTGTAATTTTTACGTTGTTGTATTCTTCCCATTTTTTGATTTCACTAAGATCTCTTTTGGTCAGGTAGAGTGAAGTATAGGTATTGTTATATACCAAGCCTTTGGCAATACTCAATCCCAAATTTCCTGATCCGATGATGGCTATTTTCATTTTTATTCTCTTTAATTTTTAAAATACACTGGCTTTGAGTTGTAGTCCCAAATCCTCTTCCCATCCCATGATGAGGTTTAAATTCTGTATGGCTTGTCCCGAGGCACCTTTGATCAAATTGTCAATGACGGATGTGATGAGCAACTGATCTTCAAATTGGTGCAGATGCAAAGCACAATGGTTGGTATTGACCACTTGTTTTAAGGTAAGTTCATTGTCAGATACATGGGTGAAAGGGTGACTTTTATAAAATTCCTTATACATTTCCACGGTCTTTTCTAGCTTACCCTCAAAAGGGGTGTAGCAACTGGCAAAAATACCTCTAGTAAAATTTCCCCTTTGTGGGAGAAAATACATTTTGGGTGCTCCCAGGGTTTCTCCGATTTCACCCAAATGCTGGTGGGTAAAGGGCTTGTACCAGGAAACATTATTGTTTCTCCAACTGAAATGTCCAGTGGGACTCAATCCTACCCCGGCTCCCGTACTTCCTGTGGTGGCGTTGACATGAACGGCCTCTTGTATCATTCCCGCTTTGGCCAAAGGCAAAAGGGCCAATTGAATGGCAGTAGCAAAACAACCAGGATTGGCCACAGCATTGGCTTTTTCGATACTTGACCTTTGGTTTTCTGGCAAGCCATAAACAAAATCATACCCTTGGAATTGAGCGTCTTTTTTCAGTCTAAAATCATTGCTTAAATCAATGATGATGGTTTTTTCAGAGAATTGATTTTTTTCCAAAAACCCAACTGATTTTCCATGGCCCACACAAAGGAAAACTACATCGACCTCGGGATTGATACTTCCCGTAAAGTCTGGTGCTCCAGCACCCAATAAATCGGAATGTGTATCGTGGAGTGGTGTTCCCGGTCTTGTAGTGCTGTATACAAAATCGAGTTCCAATGCCGGATGATGCAATACCAATCGTATCAACTCACCTCCGGTATAACCCGATCCCCCTATGATGCCTACTTTCTTCATTTTTCTTTATTTACGTGTTGGTATATTTTGTTTTGGTTGGACAATAATTTGATAAAGCCTTTGGCATCCTCTGCGCTCCAACCTTTGTTGACTTCTCCATAACTTCCAAAGGAAGCATTCATCAAATCGTGTTCAGACTCAATTCCATTGAGTTCAAATCTGTAAGGGTGGAGGCTTACAAACACTTTTCCACTCACCGTTTCTTGACTGCTGCTCAAAAAAGCTTCCAAATCCCGCATGACGGGGTCTAAGTATTGTCCTTCGTGAAGCAGCATTCCGAAGAAGTTAGCCAATTGTTCCTTTTGGAACTGTTGCCATTTGCTCAAGGTGTGTTTTTCCAGTAGGTGATGGGCTTTGATGATCAAAAGAGGAGCTGCGGCTTCAAAACCAACCCTTCCTTTGATGCCTATAATGGTATCCCCAACATGGATGTCTCTGCCGATGCCAAATTTTTTGGCTTGCTCTTGTAATTTGATGATGTTATTGACTGGACTGTCCATCTGTCCATCAATCCCAACCAGTTCTCCTTTTTCAAAATGAAGGCTTACTTTTTCGGATGACTTTTTTTCAAGCTGTGAGGGATAGGCCGATTCGGGGAGGCTGTCGTGTGAGGTCAAAGTTTCCTTCCCGCCCACACTGGTTCCCCACAAACCCTGATTGATGGAGTATTGCGCTTTTTCCCATGAAAGATCGATTCCATTTTCTTTGAGAAAAGCAATTTCTGCTTCTCTGGAAAGTTGTTGGTCTCTGATGGGGGTAATGATTTCTATGTCGGCTGCCATGACCTGAAAAATCAAATCAAATCTGACCTGATCGTTCCCTGCGCCAGTGCTTCCATGTGCAATGGCATCTGCTCCAATCTTCTTGGCATAAGCGGCGATTTCCATCGCCTGTACAATTCGCTCTGCACTGACCGATAGGGGATAGGTGTTATTTTTTAGAACGTTGCCAAAAACCAAATACTTAACCACCTTGTGGTAAAAGGAGTCCAAAGCATTGATGGATTGATAGGTATGGGCTCCCATCTGTAGCGCTTTGGTTTCCATTTCTTCGACCTCAGTAGCATCAAAACCTCCGGTATTGACACTGATGGCGTGAACCTCATAACCTTCTTGTGAAAGTTTCATAAGACAGTAGGAGGTGTCTAATCCACCACTATAGGCCAATACTAACTTTTTATGTTTCATTTTAGTGTTTACTGTTTTTTGAGTGTTTAGGATCATGCAACATACCTGTACAAAGACACATGCTTCTTTCGGTACGCGTAAGCACGTCGTAATTTTTACAAGTTTGACAGCCTCTCCAAAATTCAGGATCATCGGTCAATTCTGAAAAGGCAACGGGTTGATAGCCCAATTCAAAATTGATTCGCATTACAGCTTTTCCAGTAGTAATTCCAAAAATTTTGGCTTTGGGAAACTTTTCTAAGGACAGGTCGAAAACCTTTTGCTTGATTTTTTTGGCGAGTCCTTTTCCTCGATGGTCGGGAGAGACAATTAAGCCAGAATGGGCAACATATTTTCCGTGTCCCCATATTTCGATATAGCAAAAGCCTGCAAATTTATTGTCCTCTAAAGCAATTACGGCATTTCCCGCTTCCATTTTTTTACTGATGTACTCAGGACTTCTTCGAGCAATGCCAGTACCGCGCATTTTGGCCGATTCGCCTATGCAGGTGCTGATGTCTCGAGCATGTATAATATGTTTTGAATTGGCAATAATCAATTCCATTATTGACAAATATTTTTAATTTGAAAAAATAGGTTAAAAGCTTTGGAAAGTGAGACCGGACGCACCTGAGTCTCCAATAGAGAAATGTACCCGCTAGGGGCGGCGTGGACGAAGTGGAGTCGGGCTAAATTTAGCGGCCGTTCCCAAGGAGTATGTCGTTGCATCTTTCATTTGAAGTGCAAATATCCGAATTTTATTTTTTTTGACAAAATCATTAAATAAGAATCGGAAATCTACTTTTGTTCTTAATGTTTTAAAATAAGTAAGTCTGGATTGTCTTATAAACCGACTGTTCCAAAATCCTTAATTTTGCGTATGTTTCAAAAGTTCCAAAACCATCTAACAACTCGTTTTCCGCAACTCAAGGATCAAAAACTGCTATTGGCACTGAGTGGAGGAGTGGACAGTTGTGTGTTGTTGGATCTTTGTTTAAAATCGGGTTTGACTCCGGCCGTGGCCCATTGTAATTTTCAATTGAGAGGTTCCGTAAGTGATGCCGATGCCGATTGGATCAAAAATTTGGCCGATAGCAAAGGATTAGAATCTCATGTTCAGACATTTGAAACCCAAGTCTATGCCCAAGAGAAAAAAATCTCCATTCAGATGGCGGCAAGGGATTTACGATACCAATGGTTTGAGTCTTTGTCTCAACAAAAGGGTTATGACTCGATACTGATTGCTCATCATGCCGATGATGCTTTGGAAACCTTTATGATCAACGCCATGCGTGGTTCTGGTTTAAAAGGTTTGTTGGGAATACCCGAAAGAAGAGGAAAAATCTTACGTCCCTTATTGTCTTTTTCCCGTGAGGAAATCATACAGTTTGCTCATAAAAATAAAATCCAATGGCGTGAGGATTCTTCAAATGCCAAGACAGATTATTTGCGAAATGCCTTACGGCATGAGGTGATTCCACAATGGAAAAAAAGAGACCCCAATTTTGATGACCAGTTTCAAGAAACACTCAAATATCTAGGTCAAGCCCAAACGTTGCTGGATGATGTCTTAAAAGATTTTAAAAACCAAAATTTTATCCCTTGGCAACACGGATTCAAGGTCTCGATCGATGCCTTTATAGGTTTGTCATCATTGGATTATTATCTACATGGCTTGTTTGCTTCCTATGGTTTTGGAACCCTAGCAGACCTCAGAAAGTTGTTGGATGCACAAAGTGGAAAACAGCTCTTTTCGGAGACTCACAGGTTGATCAAAGACAGGAACTTTTTACTATTGACCACTCTCGACAATTCAGCATCAGAATCCTATACTATTGATGTAGAATTGACCTCCATTGACCATCCTTTAAAGATGGTTTTTTCCCATCAAAAAACCTTTATAAAAGGAGGTTTAAAAAGCCTGTTGTTAGACAAATCCAAGTTAAAATTTCCTTTGATGCTGAGAAAATGGAAACAAAGTGATTATTTTTACCCCATTGGATTGGGAGGGAAGAAAAAACTAAGTAAATATTTTAAAGATGAAAAGTTTTCTCTTTTGGACAAAGAGTCTCAGTGGTTGTTGTGTTCGGGTGAGGACATCGTTTGGGTCGTTGGTAAAAGAGCAGATCAACGTTTTTTGGCGACCCCTTCTACAGAAAACAAATGGTTAGTTCGTTGTGATGATTAGAAAAATTTTTTTACTGTTGTTTTTGTGGACTTTGGGAGTTCAAGCACAAGATCCTGTGGTTTGGACGACTGAACTCAAGAAGTTATCAGATACGGAATACTTACTCATTTTTCAAGCATCGGTAGAACCTAAATGGCATTTGTATTCTCAAAGCCTTCCCGAAGATGGGCCTTTGCCTACTGAATTTGTCTTTGAAGAAGAAGGAACTGCATATGAATTGGTTGGAAAAATGGAGGAGAGTGAAACCGTTACGGCTTTCGATCCCATTTTTGAAATGGATTTGTCTTGGTTTGAAGGGGAGGGAACCTTCCAACAAAAGATTCGATTGCTCCAAGCGGAATTGGGAGCAGTTTCTGGGGAGATCAATTTCCAAGCCTGTGATGACAAGGTTTGTATTTTCAGGAATGAACCCTTTCGTTTTGTTTTGGATGCTTCCAAAGCCTCGGCAGTTGCTCAAAAAACCGTTGATCCAGAAAGTTTAAAAAAATCCCAGGCATTGCAATTATCCCTAAAAAATAAGGAATTGTTGGTGCAAGACCAAGACCAAAAAAGTGATAACCCTTTGTTGAATCTGTTTTTATTGGGCTTTGTCGGGGGCTTGATCGCGCTGCTTACCCCCTGTGTTTTTCCGATGATTCCGCTTACCGTCTCCTTTTTTCTAAAACAAAGTATCTCTAAAAGCAGTGGGGTGATTCGCGCCTTGCTCTATGGATTTTTTATACTGTTGATCTATGTCTTAATGAGTTTGCCCTTTCACTTTTTGGATGCATTGGACCCCCAAATTTTGAATACGCTATCGACCAATATCGTGATGAACCTGATCTTTTTTGCCATATTCGTCTTTTTTGCCTTTTCGTTTTTTGGCTATTACGAATTGACCTTGCCCAGCAGTTGGGGAAACCGCTCTGATGCTGCCGCAGCTGGTGGTGGCGTTTTGGGCATCTTTTTTATGGCCCTTACTTTAGCGATCGTATCTTTCTCTTGTACGGGGCCCATATTGGGTTCTCTGTTGGCAGGTTCGCTCTCCGCAGAAGGAGGAGCCACCCAATTGACCGTTGGGATGGCCGGTTTTGGATTTGCTTTAGCCTTACCTTTTGGTTTGTTGGCCTTCTTTCCCAATGCCCTCAAATCCATTCCCAAATCGGGTGGATGGATGACCAAAGTCAAAGTCACCCTTGGATTTCTGGAATTAGCATTGGCCTTAAAGTTTTTATCCAACGCAGACCTTGTAGGCCATTGGGGGATTCTCAAACGGGAGGTTTTTGTAGGCGTGTGGTTGGTGATTACCATACTGTTGTTTGTTTATCTCATGGGATGGTTGCGCTTTCCACACGATGTCAAAGGAGCTAAAATTTCCAAGTTTCAACGCATTTTCACCTTTTTGGTATTATTGTTTATATTCTATTTGATGCCTGGTTTGGGAAAAAATCAAGATGGTCAGCTCACTTTGTTGAGTGGCTTTCCACCCCCGGTGTTTTACAGCGTTTACCCCTCCGACTCCGAATGTCCTTTGGGACTCAATTGCTTTAAGGATTACGAACAGGGTAGGACTTATGCCGAGGCTCAGGACAAACCCATACTGTTGGATTTTACGGGATGGGCCTGTGTTAACTGTCGTAAAATGGAAGAAAACGTCTGGTCACAACCCGAGGTATTTAGATTGCTGAACGAAGAGTTTATCATCATATCCCTCTATGTCGATGACCGAAAAGAATTGCCCGAAGCAGAGCAATTCAATTTCCAATATCCCAATGGAAGGATCAAAGCCATCCAAACCGTTGGGGAAAAGTGGGCTACTTTTCAGAACCTGAACTTTAGTAATGCTTCCCAACCCTATTATGTTTTATTGTCGTCAGATGCAACCCTTCTAAGTTCTCCCATTCAATACACGGATACAGCCACCTATAGGGATTGGTTGGAAGAGGGCTTATCAAAATTTAGAGAAAATAAAAATACAACCCAAGGCTACGCTTTTTAGATTGATCTACAGATTGATCCAATAATTAATCTTTAGGGTTAGGTTCCAATTTCTGTTGGGGGTAAGCATGCGGGTGTCACTGCTGTTAAATACTAAGAATATATCAGAGGCAGGTTTGTAACGCCATTGAAAACGCGAGTTAAAATTCCAAAGTTTTTGTTGCTCGTTATACTGATAGAGGTTGGAAAAGAAAATATTTCTAGTAAAAGTAAAATTAGATTTCACTCCCAGCAACCAAAATCCATTACTTCCCCATGGCTCTTCGAGTTCGATGTGGTTGTAGCTTACTAAGGTATTCAATTCTATATAAGGCTGAAAGCGGTAACCCATTTCACTGAAAAACAACCACCTTTTTCCATTTTGGAAGTAGCCCCCATAGGAGGATTTAAGGGCATAGGTAAAAAGGCTTTGGGGTTTGGAGTTGTACTCTAGATTAACACTACTCCAGCGGTGTTCGGTGAGTGCTTCAAGACTGCGGATTCCTGTTCTTATCGGATCAAATGGGTTTTGTAGGACGATGAATTGATTTTCAAAAGTGAAAACCATTTCACTTCTGTTTTTAAAATTTAATTCATAGCCCAATTGTGTTCCTCGGTCGATACCCAATCCATCAAAATTGAAATATTGAATACTTCCGACCAATGGGCCGTGAGACAAAACCTTAGAATCTTGACTGGGGAAAAACAAATAACGAAGCGTTGTGTCAAACTTGTAATAGTGGGTTCGTGGAACATAGCCCACTTCGGCATTGTAATTTTCCCCCACGTATTCAGCTTGCACACTTCCCAAAAAGTTATTGTCGTTATAGGTGAGGTTACCAGCAAAAATAGCATCGTCATCACTCAGGTTCGGACTAAAAGATTTGAGGTACATCAATTTACCATTCCAGAGATTATCCGCAGAAAAATAGTTGTATTCCAGTCCTAAATTACGGTTGTATTCCCCAGCTGTTGTCTTAGTATCTTCAAGCTTACCCAAGCTTTGCTTGTTGACAAAAATCATTCCGATGGAAGAACGGTCCAAAACCTTTCGTTGTAAACTGAAAACACCAAAATTTTCGGCAGGAAGCCCTTTTTCTTTCTCCGCCTGAGTTTGTATGTCCAGTAGTCCCACCCTCCATTTTTCGTCTATGTTTCCGCTCAGACGTATTCCTCCCACTATGGGATTGTTGAGTCCGATTCTTCTTGAGAAAAAGGGTCGTATGTTTTCATAACCGAAGTTGGCAAAGAGGTCGGCGTTTTCAAGAAAAAACTGTCTCCTTTCGGGAAAGAATAGTTCAAAGCGATCGAGGTTGGTTACCTGCTGGTCAACTTCTGCCTGAGAGAAGTCCGGGTTTAGAGTGATGTCTAAGTTAAGGGAGGAGGTCAAATTGAATTTGACATCAGCCCCTGCATTAATTTCTTGGTTTGTTGTCCCCTTTTGAGGACTGTCCATTTCGCCAGAGAGGTAGGGAATGAAGGAAATGTTAGAACCTTGGGTAGGTGGAGGGTTGTCCCATTCTAATACTCCAGAATAGGCCATCGTTATGGATGGAAACTGACGGGGAACCGGAGTCCATCCCGACTTTTCACTGGCTTTGAGATCCAAACGACTAAAACTGATACCCCACTGTTCCAAATTGTCATTGTAACGAATAGATTTGAATGGAATGGCGATTTCTGCCGTCCATTTTTTCTCATCGAAAGCTACCTCTGAATACCATTTGGTATCCCAATTCAGGTCAACACTCCGACCGTCATACATGGTGCCGTCCCACTGGGCACCATAGGCATTGAGTCCAAAAGCAAAACCAGTTGTCATGTTATTAAAGGGGTCAATGGCCACCAAAAAATTGTCGTTCTTCCCAAAACTAAAATCCCTTTTGTAAGATTCTACCACATAATCTCCTTTTATGGTATTGTTAAAGAAAATGACAGCGAGGTAAATGTTTTTGTCATCATATGCCATCCTTACCTCCGAAAACTGGGTGGCTTTTCGGTCGTCTTGTGGGAGGATCATGGAAAAATTTTCGGCCACATCTGCTAGCTCCCAAATGCTTTCGTCTAAGTGTCCGTCCAGGACGATTTCCTCCGATATTTTTCCAATTTTTAGGACGTAGTCATTATTGATTTTTTGACCCCAAACGGTTTGAATAACAAACAGCAAAAGCAAGAAGACTAAAATTTTATGATGATAAAAAGTCATAAGTATAGGTTTATTGATACCATTGATTCATTGGGTTTTTACAAATGTCTTGCATCAGTTCACTGATTTTATCCGTTACATCATCAAAAAACTTTTTTCCTTTTGCAGGATTTGATTTTTGGGGGTTGCCTGTTCCGGTATCCTCGGAAATTTCGGACCATTTTCTTTCTTTCCAAGCCCATTTTTCACGAAATCCTTTGATGACGTTTTTCTTTTCTTTGCCCATTCCGGCCTCGGAAAGGGGTAAAACCAACTCAGGCTTTATGTGCATCATGATGCTGGTTTCCATTTCATCGGCATGATCTCCTTCTTCTTCAAAGTATTGCGACTTGTCCAAGGCTTGAAACCAATTACAAGTACTCAACATCATTTCGGGGAAATCCAAACCCAATTCTCTCAGAATGGTTTTAAAATCATTTCCCCCATGACTGTTAAGGAGCAGGAATTTTTTTAGGCCTTGACGGTTGAGTACAGTCAAAACATCTTTGAGTACCGCCATTTGTGAACTGGGACTCATATTCATGTCCAAATAAATATCCGTTTGTCCAGTGTTGACTCCAAAGGGAATGGTGGGTAAAACAACCACTTTGGCACCTTTTTCCCATGCTTTTTTTCCCGATTCAGCCGCTATGGCATCGGCTTCATAGACATCGGTTCCATAAGGTAAATGATAATTGTGGGCTTCGGTTGCCCCCCATGGTAAAACCGCCAAATCAAAGCGTTGGGTTTTTAAATTTTTCCAATGACATTCGGATAGAATATAGGGTCTCATCGACTGCTAATTTACACTATAATTTTAAACCGAATAAATCCATTTAACTACTTTAAACAGAAAAAAGGAGGCGTATAAAATTTATTTTTTTTGAAAAGGAATCTGTTCCAGTATATATTCAATGGTTTTAAGGCGAGCCTGGGTTTTAGGGTTGGCATTGATGATTTTCCAGGGTGCTTCAGGGGTGTTGGTTTTATCAAACATCTCCTCCTTGTAGCGGGTATAATCGTCCCATAAGGCTTGAGCGTTGAGGTCAACGGGGGTGATTTTCCATTTTTTTAACGGATTTTTTTTGATTTCTTCAAATCGACGTTGCTGTTCCCCCTTGCTGATCGAAAAATAGATTTTGATCAAATGGGTGTCCGACTCCAAAAGCATTTTTTCAAATGCATTGACTTGTCCCATAAATCGGTCGTACTCAATTTGAGTACAAAATCCATTCACGGGTTCAACTACGGCGCGGTTATACCAACTTCGATCAAAAAAAACCATCTCACCAGGTTTGGGCAATTGGTTGATATAGCGCTGAAAAAACCACTGTTTTTTTTCGTCATAGGTGGGAACGTTCAATGCGACGATTTTGATGTGTCTGGGATTCATGCGTTGGGTCGTCCGTCGTATCGCTCCCCCTTTTCCGGCAGCATCCCTTCCCTCAAACAAGATGACTACTTTTTTTTCCTGCTCAATCACCCAACTTTGCAGTTTGATCAATTCGGTTTGTAAGGAGCGTAATTTTTTTTCGTAAAAAATTCTTTCAATGGCTTTGTCGTAGTCCACATTTTTGTAAGCCATCAAAGTGCGGAGTCCAAGCTTGCTGTTGAGAAGCGCTAGGGTTTCGGGAGAGTGTTTTTTTTGGGTCATAGATACATCAATTAAATATCGATTTGAATGGCACTGCGGTGGTAGCGAACAATCACGTTGGGGTCGGGAAATAGTGGAATTCCGGATTCGCCCTTTCCATCATAATCAAACTGTGACAGTACATAGCGCATGCTTTCCAAACGGGCTTCTCGTTTTTGATTGGTTTTGACCATCATCCAAGGGCTGAAATTGGTGTGGGTTTTACTGAACATTTGTTCTTTGTAGTGGGTGTAGTCGTCCCACAATTCTTGTCCCTTTAGGTCAACGGGACTGAATTTCCATTGCTTGAGGGGGTGGTTGAGCCGAGAATCAAAACGTTTTTTTTGTTCTTCTTTGGAAATGGAAAACCAAAATTTGATCAGTTTGACATTGTCTTCATAAAGCAAGTGTTCAAATTCTGAGACTTGTACCATAAATTTTTGATATTGCTCTTTGGTACAAAATCCCATTACGGGTTCTACTACCGCCCTGTTGTACCAACTGCGATCAAAAAACACCAGTTCCCCAGGGTTGGGAAGTTGTTTGATGTACCGCCTGAAATACCATTGTCCTTGTTCCACCGGAGTGGGTTTGGCCAAAGCCACCACTCTGGAGCTTCGCGGGTTGAGGTGTTCTTTAAACCGTTTGATGGCGCCCCCTTTTCCAGAGGCATCTCGCCCTTCAAAAATAACCGCAACACGATGTTGGTGTCGGGCAACCCACTGCTGGAGGTTGACCATTTCACTTTGCAGTTGAGCCAATTCTTCAAGGTAACGGTAATTGGTCATGGCATCACTGATGTCTACACCACGACTCTTGGCGATTTTGACCAGATCCTTTCGGGTTTTGATCTGTAGAAAATCTTCTTCAGAAAAACTTTTGTTGAGAGATTTTTGGGACATTAAGTAGGTTATTTAGCAAATATTCGAGTGTCTAATTTGGTTAATTAAATATAGCAATAATAGATAAGCTGGGGATTTTTTCTCCATAAAAGGATTTATTATCTTGTAATCAAATACCTACTTATGCTGGTCTCCGTATATGGAAGCGCTGTTTTTGGCGTGGATGCGCAACGCATCACTATCGAAGTCAATATTGACAAGGGCATTGGTTACCATTTGGTGGGATTGCCCGACAATGCAGTTAGGGAGAGTAACTTTCGAATTGCCGCTGCACTCAAAAACATTGGCTATAAACTCCCAGGGAAAAAAATCACCCTCAACATGGCTCCTGCCGATTTGCGTAAGGAAGGTTCGGCCTATGACCTGCCCCTTACTCTTGGGATTTTGGCAGCCTCTGGTCAAATCAATGCTCCGAATATAGGAGATTATGTTTTGATGGGTGAGTTGGCCTTAAATGGAAAAATTCGACCCATCAAAGGAGCTTTACCCATTGCCATTCAGGCGCTTAAAGATGGTTTTAAGGGGATTTTACTGCCCAAGGAAAACGAAAGGGAAGCGGGAATCGTAAAAGGTTTGGACGTTTACGGCATGGAAAACATTACGGAGGTTATCGCTTTTTTTGAAGGCAGGGAAGTTTTTCAACCGCTGGTGATTGATACCCGTGAGGCTTTTGCCCAACAATTAAAATATCCAGAACACGATTTCTCAGACGTCAAGGGACAAGAAACCATCAAACGCTGTATGGAAATTGCCGCGGCAGGAGGACACAATATCATCCTTATTGGGCCGCCCGGAGCAGGAAAAACCATGCTGGCCAAACGCTTGCCCTCCATACTGCCTCCCATGACATTGGAAGAGGCATTGGAAACCACCAAAATTCATTCCGTGGTAGGGAAGATCAAAAATCAAGGCTTGATCAGTGTACGCCCCTTTCGATCGCCTCACCATACCATTTCCGATGTAGCACTGGTAGGAGGGGGACAATACCCCCAGCCAGGGGAGATTTCCATGGCCCACAATGGGGTGCTTTTTTTGGATGAATTGCCCGAGTTCAAGCGTTCTGTTTTGGAAGTAATGCGACAACCTTTGGAAGATCGTGAAGTGACCATTTCTCGAGCCAAGTTTACCGTTACCTATCCCGCTTCTTTTATGTTGGTGGCCAGTATGAACCCCAGTCCCTCCGGCTATTTTAATGATGGCAAAAGTGGATCGGTTACCCCCTTTGAAATGCAACGCTATCTGGGTAAAATTTCCGGACCGCTGCTGGATCGTATTGACCTGCATGTGGAAGTGGAACCCGTCCCCTTCGAAAAATTGTCTGAGACCCGCCCTGCGGAATCCTCAGCAGCCATTCGAAACCGAGTGAATGAAGCGCGAAAGCTCCAAACCCAACGTTTTAAAAACAGCAAAAACACCCATTACAATGCCCAAATGAGTAGCCGGCAGATCAGAAAATATTGTTCCCTAGATCAGGAATCTTCATCACTACTTAAATCTGCAATGGAACGTTTGTCCTTGTCTGCCCGTGCCTATGATCGCATCCTAAAAGTGTCTCCAACTTTGGCCGATCTGGAAGGGAAAGAAAATGTCAATTCAGACCATATTGCCGAAGCGATTCAGTACAGAAGTTTGGATCGGGAAGGTTGGTTGGGTTAGCAGAAGTTTATTTACTTTTGAAAATAAACTTCGTCAAAAGGAACCCTAAACCTTGGACCGTAAATCCCTTTTGGTGTTCGGACACCACAACCGATGATCATACTGATCTCTGCTGCTTTGGGCAGGCCTAATATTTTTTTGACCCGGCGGGAATCAAAGCCCTCCATGGTACAGGTATCGTAGCCATATGCTGACATACTTACCAAAAAATTTTGAGCGGCAAGAGCCGTGCTTTTATGGGCGACCACTCGCATGTCAGATTTTTTTACCTGTCGGTAAACCACCTTGTTAACGCCTTTAAGGAAAGTAGAGATGTGATTGATCCAACCCCTTAAATTTCCAACCCCATAGATTTTGGGGAGGATCTTTTGATAATAGGAAATGGCACCTTTGGCTTTTTTTTCGTCTTTGTTTTTTGATTTTTCGTGTTCCGATTTTATAAAAACCACATTGGAGGCAATCCTTTTTTTCCAAAGGTCTTTCCTCACCACAGGAATGACAAACTGCTTGGCTGTTTTGGCTGCGGGCTGATTAAAACAAGCTGTTGAGATTCTTTTGATTACTTCAGCGTCAGTAATGTGATAAAATTCCCAAAGCTGAAGGTTGCTGCTGTTGGGAGCAAGTGTACCCTGCTCTATGCATTTTCTGACAAGGGCAACCTCAATTTCTTTTTCTTTGTCAAAGACCCTGACCGAGCGTCTATAGTCAATGGCTTCACTTACTTTCTTTTCAGACATTAAAGATTTTTTAATAAAAATTTCAACAAAGATAAGGACTTTGGATAAGGTGCATAGCGTCCGGGGATGTCAAACCAAAACCCGCGTTTGATGACCGGTTTTTCGTGAGAGAAATTTTTAAAACTGTACTTCCCGTGATAGGCACCCATACCACTGTGACCCACACCTCCAAAGGGCAGGTTGTCATTGGCAAATTGGATGATCGAATCATTGGCGACCCCACCTCCAAAGGAATAGCGTTGGAAGAGTTGATTGATGAATTTTTTCCTTTTGGAAAATACATAGAAAGCCAACGGACGCTCCCTGACGGATAAGATTTTGTGAATTTCATCCTCTGTTTTGTAGGAGATGATGGGCAAAATCGGACCGAATATCTCTTCTTGCATCAATTCACTGTCCAAGGGAGGATTATCGACCAAGGTAGGGCCAAAGAAAAATTCCTTTTCATCCGTTTGTCCACCGAAAATAATGTTTTGATTGCTCAGCGAATCTTTTAATTTATTGAAATGCTTTTGGTGAGCGATACGGCCATAGTCGGCAGAACCTTGTTGATTTTCTCCAAAAGCTTTTTTGATTTGTACAATCAACTCTTGGGTCAATCGATCTTTTATTTTTTCGTCAACCAGCAGATAGTCTGGAGCGATACAAGTCTGACCGCAGTTGAGAAATTTACCCCAGACAATCCTTTTGGCTGTAATACCAATAGGCGCTGTTTCGTCAACGATACACGGACTTTTCCCTCCCAACTCCAAAGTCGAAGGAGTAAGGTGTTCGGCGGCAGCCTTGGCCACAATCTTTCCGATGGAGGTGCTTCCGGTAAACATGATGTAATCCCATTTTTTTTGGAGTAAAGCAGTAGCTGTGGAAGCATCTCCCTCTAACACAGCAACATGACTGGGATCAAAAACATTTTCAATGATTTCTTTGATGATTCTTCCAGTAAATGGTGCAAATTCTGATGGTTTTAGTACTACTGTATTTCCCGCTGCAATCGCGCCCACCAATGGAGTTACTGCCAATTGAAAAGGATAGTTCCATGGACTGATGATCAATATATTTCCATAAGGCTCCGGCAGTATATAATCTTTGGAAGGGAAATTGATCAAACTGCTTTTGACCCGATGGGGTCGGTTCCAAAGGGGGAGCATTTTGATCATTTTGCTGATCTCCTTTTCCACCAATACCGTTTCGGAAGTCATTGACTCAAAGCCCGATTTCCTCAAGTCCTTGTGTAGCGCCTCATAGATGTCCTTTTCCCGCTTAACAATCTCTTTTTTTAGTGCCTTTAGCTTTTTGATTCTAAAAGCTGTGGGAAGGGTAGCCTGAGTGTCGAAAAACACTTTTTGCTTTTGATGCAAATTATCAATCACTTTTTCGGATTTATTTTTCATTGTTTGGTATTTTTGGGGCTTGAATTTCATAAATATAACTCAAATTGATTTCTTTTAATTTTTTGTTGGTTTGAATGTATTATTAAACACCAACTAAATAACTGATAATCATATAATTACATTGATTTAAATTAATTTGGGCATAGTGAAAAATAATTGAGAAATCACGGCTAACGGTTGTTAGCCACTAAATTAGCATCAAATTCGTATTATGGCACTCAATAAATACAGTCAACGTGTAACACAGGATCCCACCCAACCTGCGGCGCAAGCCATGCTTCATGCCATTGGCATGACCGACGAGGATTTTGAAAAACCATTGATTGGTATTGCCAGTACGGGTTATGAGGGTAATCCTTGTAACATGCACCTAAATGATTTGTCGGTTCATGTCAAAGAAGGCATTGCACCTCATCAAATGTTGGGATTGATTTTCAATACCATCGGAGTGAGCGACGGAATCTCAATGGGAACCCCCGGCATGCGTTTTTCGCTACCTTCAAGGGATGTGATCGCTGATTCGGTTGAAACCGTCGTTCAAGCCATGTCCTATGATGGCGTAGTTACTGTGGTAGGATGTGACAAAAACATGCCTGGAGCTTTGATGGCCATGTTGCGACTCAACCGCCCTGGCATACTGGTCTATGGAGGAACCATAGCCTCGGGATGTGTCAGAGACAAGGAATTGGATGTGGTTTCCGCTTTTGAAGCTTGGGGAGAAAAAGTAGCGGGTAAAATTGACGAAAACGAATACCAAAAGGTGATCCGTAATGCCTGTCCTGGTGCCGGAGCTTGCGGAGGGATGTACACCGCAAACACCATGGCTTCTGCTATAGAGGCTTTGGGGATGTCATTGCCCTACAGTTCTTCCAATCCTGCTGTTAGTAAAGAAAAAATAGAAGATTGTAAAGCCGTTGGTGTAGCCATGAAACATCTCATTGAAAAGGATTTGAAACCCTTGGATATCGTGACCAAAAAATCCCTTCAAAACGCCTTGCGATTGATCGCCGTTTTGGGAGGATCTACCAATGCCGTTTTACACTTTTTGGCCATTGCTCATGCCGCCAATATAGATTTGACCATTGATGATTTTCAAAAAATAAGTGATACAACCCCTTTTCTTGCCGATCTTAAACCCAGTGGAAAATATCTGATGAAAGATCTTCATGCCATTGGAGGAATACCTGCGGTGTTAAAATTCATGTTGGAAAACGATATGCTCCACGGAGACTGTATGACCATCACTGGCAAAACCTTGGCAGAAAATTTAGCAAGCTTAGACCCACTCAAAGAAGAACAAGACTTGATCCGACCTTTGAACAATCCCATCAAACCCACTGGCCACATAAGAATCTTAAAAGGCAACTTGGCCTCTGAAGGTTCTGTAGCCAAAATTACTGGTAAAGAGGGACTTAAGTTTGTAGGTCCTGCTCGAGTTTTCGAAGGAGAGTATGATGCCAATGCAGGAATAGGAGCCGGAAAAGTCAAAAAAGGAGATGTGGTGGTCATTCGATACGAAGGCCCAAAAGGAGGTCCGGGAATGCCCGAAATGTTGAAACCAACTGCTGCCATCATGGGAGCCGGATTGGGAAAAGAAGTGGCCTTGATCACCGATGGTAGATTCTCTGGTGGAACCCACGGTTTTGTGGTAGGTCACATTGTGCCTGAGGCCCAAGAAGGCGGTGTCATTGCTTTGTTACAAGACGGCGACATCATCACCATTGATGCCGAAACCAATACCCTGAGTGTAGATCTGTCCGATCAAGAAATCGAAAAAAGAAAAAACAACTGGGTACAACCTCCTTATAAGTTTTCTAAGGGCGTATTGTACAAATACATAAAAAGCGTTTCGACAGCCTCTGAGGGTTGTGTAACAGATAATTAATGAGATGAAAACAAAAGAACAAATCGCCTTGCAAGAGGTAGAAAGCGAAAGCATGAAAATTTCCGGTGCAGAAGCAGTTATAAGATGTCTTTTGGCCGAGGGAGTAGATCTGATCTACGGCTATCCTGGTGGAGCGATCATGCCAGTCTATGACGAATTGTATAAGTTTCAAGATGAATTAAATCACGTATTGACCCGACACGAACAAGGGGCGACGCATGCCGCACAAGGATATGCCAGAACTTCTGGAAAGGTGGGGGTAGCCATTGCAACTTCTGGACCCGGAGCAACCAATTTGGTAACAGGGATTGCCGATGCACAAATCGACTCTACACCCATGGTTTGTATTACTGGTCAAGTGGGGTCTCACCTTTTGGGTTCCGACGCTTTTCAAGAAACCGATATCATCGGGATTTCTACACCCGTGACCAAATGGAATTATCAGATTACTAAAGCCTCAGAAATTCCTGAAATTTTTGCCAAGGCTTTTTATATTGCCCGATCTGGAAGACCCGGACCGGTCTTGATTGATATTACCAAAGACGCACAGTTCGATACTTTCGACTTTACCTATCAAAAATGTAAAGGGGTACGAAGTTATAAGCCTGTTACTGCTTTGGATACCCATGCGGTAACACAGGCTGCTGAGTTGATCAACCAAGCCAAAAAGCCTTTCATCGTTTGGGGGCAAGGCGTCATATTGGGAAGTGCGGAGGAGGAATTTAAAACCTTTGTCGAAAAGTCGGGGATTCCCGCCGCTTGGACCATACTGGGACTATCTGCATTGCCCACTGCCCACCCACTCAATGTAGGTATGGTAGGAATGCACGGTAATTACGGGCCCAATTTGCTGACCAATGAATGCGATTTACTCATTGCAGTTGGGATGCGATTCGACGATAGGGTAACCGGAAATTTGGAAACTTATGCCAAGCAGGCTAAAATCATTCACTTTGAAATTGACCCTGCCGAAATCAATAAAAATGTAATGGCCGATGTTCCTGTTTTGGGAGACTGTAAAGAAAGTTTACAAGCTTTGATTCCGATGGTTCAAAAAAAATCCCACGACCAATGGTTGGGGCGTTTTGACGAATTGATGAAAGTGGAGGTTGAAGAGGTAATCGACAAGGATTTACGTCCCGAAAAAGAGGGCTTAACCATGGGAGAAGTCATTGTTTCTATCAACAAACATACCCAAGGAGATGCTGTTTTGGTGACCGATGTGGGTCAACACCAAATGGTGGCTTGCCGCTATACCGACTTTGTTCGCTCCAGAAGTAATGTCACCTCAGGTGGATTGGGAACCATGGGCTTTGCCCTACCCGCTGCCTTGGGGGCAAAAATGGGTGCTCCCGAAAGAGAAGTCGTTGCCGTAATCGGCGATGGGGGTTATCAAATGACCATACAAGAATTGGGAACCATTTTCCAAACCCAAGCCGCTGTAAAAATTGTTGTTCTCAACAATGAGTTTTTGGGAATGGTAAGACAATGGCAGCAATTGTTTTTTGACAAACGTTATGCCTCAACCGAAATGGTAAACCCCGATTTTGTTGCCATAGCAAAAGGCTATTACTTAGACGCTAAAAAAGTTGACAAAAGAGAAAATCTCGATGCTGCGGTAGCAGAAATGATCGCTTCCGATAAACCCTATTTCTTGGAGGTATGTGTCGAAAAAGAAGACAATGTATTTCCTATGATTCCAACTGGAGCCTCGGTTTCTGATATACGTCTTAAATAATCAATCAATAATGGATAAAATTTTCACCATTTCGATATATTCCGAAAACAACGTGGGCTTGTTAAATCGCATCTCTGCCATTTTTCTAAAGCGTCATATCAATATTGAAAGCTTGACAACTTCTCAGTCTGAAATTAAAGATGTTTTCAGATTCATCATCATCGTCAAAGTTTCGGAAGATAAAGTCAAAAAGCTCATCAAGCAAATAGAAAAGCAGGTCGATGTGATCAGGGCTTTTTACCACACCGATGAGGAAACCATTTTTCAAGAGAGCGCACTTTACAAAGTCAAATCCAGCGCTTTGTTTGAAGAACGACACATTCAGAACATCATTAAAGAAAGTCATGCCAACATCGTTACCGTTTCTCCTGAGTATTTTGTCATAGAAAAAACAGGATTCCGAAATGAAACCGATCGTTTGTATCAAGATCTAGCACCCTTTGGTTTACTTCAATTTGTCCGATCGGGACGAATTTCGGTTACAAAATCCAAAATGGGAATCAGCGAGATCCTTAAAAAATTTAAAACAGATAATTAACAAAAAATCCATCATTACAATGGCCAATTATTTCAATCAACTTTCATTAGCACAAAAATTAGATCAACTAGGGCAATGCCGCTTTATGGACCAGTCGGAGTTTGATCAAGGCGTTAATGCGCTTAAAGGGAAAAAAATCGTAATCGTAGGATGTGGTGCTCAAGGGCTCAACCAAGGCCTCAACATGCGCGACTCTGGTTTGGACATCAGCTATACCCTGCGTCAAGGAGCCATCGATCAAAAAAGAGCCTCTTATCAAAATACTGTTGACAATAATTTTAATGTTGGAAACTACGAAGAGATGGTTCCCACTGCCGATGTGGTCATCAATCTAACCCCCGACAAAAACCACAGCTCCGTGATCGAAGCTGTAGTTCCTTTGATGAAAAAAGGGGCGACTCTTTCTTATTCTCACGGTTTTAACATCGTAGAAGAGGGAATGACCATTCGAAAAGATTTGACCGTAATCATGGTGGCACCCAAATGTCCAGGGTCTGAGGTAAGAGAAGAATACTTGAGAGGTTTTGGTGTGCCGACATTGATCGCTGTTCACCCCGAAAATGACCCTCAAAATCATGGATTGGATTATGCCAAGGCATATGCTGTTGCCACAGGAGGTCATAGAGCAGGAGTCTTGGAGTCTTCTTTTGTCGCCGAAGTAAAGTCGGATTTGATGGGAGAACAAACCATATTGTGTGGGGTACTTCAAACCGGTTCCATTCTCAGTTTTGACAAAATGGTTGAAAAAGGAATTGATCCAGCTTATGCTGCCAAATTGATCCAATACGGTTGGGAAACCATTACCGAAGCCCTCAAACATGGAGGGATCACCAATATGATGGATCGTCTTTCCAATCCTGCAAAAATCAAAGCTTTCGAACTTTCCGAAACGCTTAAAGAAATCCTTACGCCATTGTTCCACAAGCATATGGACGATATCATGTCTGGACATTTTTCCAAAACCATGATGGAAGATTGGGCCAATGACGACAAAAACCTTTTGGAATGGAGAGCAGCAACAGGTGAAACCGCTTTTGAAAAAACAACTATTACCGATCATGAAATTTCTGAACAAGAATATTTTGATCACGGGGTTTTGATGGTTGCTTTTGTTCGTGCCGGTGTAGAACTGGCCTTTGACACTATGGTAGCCTCAGGCATCAAAGAAGAATCTGCTTATTACGAATCACTGCACGAAACCCCTCTTATTGCCAATACCATCGCCAGAAAGAAATTATTCGAAATGAACCGTGTTATTTCTGATACTGCCGAGTATGGATGTTATTTGTTCGATCACGCTGCCAAGCCTTTGTTGGTTGATTTTATGAAAGAGATCGATACCAATGTTATCGGAAAAGCTTTTGCTGAAGGAGAAGGTAATGGAGTTGACAACCGTCAATTGATTGATGTGAACGAAATCATTCGTTTTCATCCGGTCGAAATCATCGGTTACGATTTGAGGGAGTCTATGACTGCCATGAAAAAAATCGTTTAATACACCACAGAGATTCATCGATCTATCGCTCATCAAAGTTAACTTTTAGTTAAGGTAAGGAGGAACTCCATTTCCTTTTGCCCTTGGTTGTAAAAATTGTTTAACTTTGTTTAACAAACATAAAACAAAACCACAACAATGAGTAATGTTTTGACTCACCCCAACATTAAATCTTTAAAAATCAGTGACATACCGGAAGTCTATCGACCACAAGTGACCAACTTCAATCAGTATCTTATTGATGGAACGTTGAAAACATGGAAAGGTAATATGGCGGACGTATATTCCACCATTAGAACTGAAAATGAAAATGGTGAAATGGCTCCCACCCTTTTGGGTTCGGTACCCGATATGGAATCTGAACCTGCACTGGAGGCACTAGAATCTGCCAAGAAAGCTTTTGACAGAGGAAAAGGCCAATGGCCTACCATGCGGGTAAGAGAGCGATTGAATTGCCTTGAGCGATTTGCCGACAAAATGAAATCTCACCGTGATCAGGTGGTCAAACTTTTGATGTGGGAGATTGGTAAAACCCTCAGTGACTCTGAAAAAGAGTTCGATCGAACCGTTGATTATATATACGACACTGTAGAGGCCTATAAAAAGTTAGACCAAAAGAGTGCCAAGTTTGAAAAAGAAGGAGGGATTCATGCCCACATCAGAAGAAGTCCCTTGGGTGTGGTCTTGTGTTTAGGCCCTTACAATTATCCCTTGAACGAAACCTTTTGTCTGTTGATTCCTGCCATTGTAATGGGAAATACAGCCGTATTCAAACCCGCCAAGCACGGAGTCCTTTTGATTACTCCTTTGCTTCAAGCCTTTAAAGAATGTTTCCCTCCTGGTGTGGTAAACATCCTCTTTGGTCGTGGTAGAAAAATTGCCCAACCCATTATGAAGACGGGTCACGTTGATGTTTTAGCCTTGATTGGTCACAGTTCTTCGGCAGTGGCATTACAAGATGAGCATCCCAATAAGAACAGACTTCGACTGGTACTGGGACTGGAAGCCAAAAATCCGGGTGTCATTTTGCCCGATGCTGATTTGGATCATACTGTAAAAGAATGTATTTCTGGAACCTTGTCCTACAACGGACAACGTTGTACGGCACTTAAAGTGTTGTATGTGCATGAGTCTATCATTGATCAATTCAATAAAAAATTCTCCGAGGCAGTTGATGCATTAAAATTTGGATTGCCATGGGAAAAAGATGTGTTTTTGACACCTCTTCCCGAACCCAATAAACCACAATACATCAAAGACCTAATTGATGATGCTACCGCTAAAGGAGGCAATGTGATGAATAAGAAGGGCGGTCAAATGTCAGAGAATTATACCTATCCTGCGGTTATCTACCCTGTCAACGATTCTATGAATCTCTATCACGAGGAACAGTTTGGTCCTGTGATTCCGGTTATTCCTTACAAAGATATTAACGAACCTTTGGATGCTATGGCAGCCTCAGATTACGGTCAGCAGGTGAGTCTTTTTGGGAGAGATGTTCGAAAAATTGGTCCGCTTATCGATATATTGGCCAACCTCGTTTGTCGTGTTAACCTAAACAGCGCCTGCCAAAGAGGGCCAGATGTATATCCATTTACGGGTAGAAAAAATTCTGCAGTAAGTACACTGAGTGTATTCGATGCCTTAAGGTCTTTCTCGATCAGATCTTTTGTCGCTTCCAAAGACAATCCCTACAACAATGAAATTTTAGAAAGCCTGTTGAACTCTAATGAGTCCAACTTCGTTTCCTCCGATTACATACTGTAGCATTTATTTTTTGTTTTTGTAGATTTTTTTGACCAAGTTTTTGCCTTGCATCGCTGAGGCGGTCACTACACCGGAGAACATCGCCCCACCCACACCGGCTGAAACAATATCTTGTCCTGTCAGATAGAAGTTTTTGATTGGCGTTCGGGGTTCCAGAAACTTTTGTTTAAAACGTTCGGGGGTATGATCGATACCGTAAATTTCACCTTCTTTATAGTTGACAAAGTTTTGAGTGGTCAGGGGAGTAGAAAGCTCGGAATGATCAATTTTCCCCCTGAGATGCGGCAACTGTTGGTATAATATTTCCAACAGTCTGTCCGACATTTCTGCTTTTAACTGATCATAGTCTTTCCCTCTTTTCATCCATTGGGTACCCTCCCATTTTTTGACCAAATCGAAAGATAAAAGGGTGATGATGTCAATGGTACTTCGATCCGGATAACGATCCGGCCAACTGGGATCTTTGGCAGCAGGAAAAGAAATATAGACTACTGGAAAAGGAGTCTTTGGATCTTTGAGATAGTTGGCAACGATAGTGTCGTGGTCACCCTTTTCGGGATAAATCCACAGGTTGTTTTTAGGCAGTTGCAAAGCTTCCGGACTGCCTTTTAATCCAATGTACAAACAAGCATGAGCCACTGATGGATTGACCTTTTCCAGTTGCTTTTGCATTTTGTGTTTTTTGAGAACTGCCGGGGGAATCAGTTTTTCGTAAGTATTAAAAATCCCGGTGCTGCTTACCACATGTTTTGCGTGAAATTTTCTTCCGTCTTTCATTTGCACCCCGATGGCCTTATTTTTTTGGATAAGAATTTCATCCACTTCAGCATTGATTAAAATGGTACCGGATCCCTTTTCTATAACCGGATCTATGGTTTTGACAATTTCCGAAGATCCTCCCACGGGAAAACTACCTCCATTAAAATAATGCCTTACCACGGTGGCGTGCATCGCAAAACTACTTTGTTTTGGAGGTAAGCCATAATCACCATATTGTCCTGTGAGGACTTTTATTAGGGTTTCATTTTGGGTGATCGATTCCAGTACTTCACGAGTGGTTCTACCGGCATATTTCAAATATTTTTTTCTCATCCTACCGCCCAATAAACGCGAGAGAAAAGGAGGGAGTGCTTTGGAACTATAATAAGAACCCATTGATTTGACTACATCAAAAACCAAATCTACGTATTCATCGATGGCTTTTTTTTCTTCAGGAAAATAGCTGATCAACTGAGCTTTAAAATTTTCTACTCCCTTGACCAACTCATATTCTTTCTTCCCAATAATGATGCGATCATAGACCCTTCCCATATCGGCCCATTGGAGTTTTCCATCGCTGATATAATCAAACATTCTTCTGATAGCGCTGTTGGGACGTTGTACCTCCCCGATGTAGTGAATACCGACATCCCACTCATAACCATTTCGCTTAAAAATGTGGGTAAAGCCCCCGGCCGTGTAATGCCGCTCCAGGACCAAAACACTTTTACCTTCTTTGGATAAAAAAGCCGCAGTGGTCAGTCCTCCGATACCGGAGCCAATGACAATGGTATCGTAGTTTTTCTCGGTTTTAAATTTTCGTTTGTAGGATTGTATCATGATAGGTTTTTGAGAATAATCATTTAAAATTTAATCAACGACTCAATCAATTTTTTTTCGCTGCCAACGGAGCTGTTTGTTGATTTTGTCAAACATCAGTAACTCGGAGTAAAACTGCCAATCAAAGTCTTTTAATTGGTTGGCCAAATGATGGTGGTGGTCCTGATCCAGGATATAGTCTTGGGGTTTATGGATGATCCTTGTTTGAGCGTAGGTTTTTTCGACTTTATTTCTCAATTCGTAAAATTCTGATTCGAGTTCGGTGATTTTCGCTTTTTCGATCAAACGTTCTTCATCGTTGGAGGCTTGATCAAAACGTTCCAGTGCCAATAAAATTCTGGGAGTAAAACCAACGATTTCGTTTACTCTCTGATAGACCTCAAGGGAATAGAAATTCCTTTTGGTAAGTTTTTGCATTTGTTCGATCTTTTCACCAATCTTGGTGGTGCTTTCGATCATTTTTTTGGTCGTTAATAATCTTTCTTTATGTTCAATACTCCATTCACCGGGATATTTGCTGTCGGGAAGGGGGATCAATCCATCTTCCTCGGCTTTTTCCATTTCCATGAGGTAGTTTCTTTTGTTGCCTTTCAGTAAAATATTTTTCCATTGCCCAACGGGCTGTTCTAAGGAATCGATGAAAGCAAAATTGTTTTCTGCCAATACAAATGAAAACTCCCGATGCCGATAAGCACTTTTGAGTTCGCTTATGCTCAGTCGGTCTCCCGACCAAGTATCATTGGCAAAAGCAATAATACCTCTATAGTACAGTTCAAAATGAGGGGAATCGTCGTCCCAAAGGGTCAATAGGAGGCCGTTGAGTCCTGTTTCTATGGAGGACAAAGCAAAAGAACGAATGTTGTCCATATTGCCTTCCCTTTGAGGCATTAACACCCATCGGGTTTGGCCGGCAGTCGCACCCATTACTTTGAGTCCGTGATCCCTAAACCACTGCATGGCCTTGGTATTTCCATAGGCCTCAGGGGTGTGATAATTCCATCGCATATAGATACAATTTTTGGGAAACTTGGGAAGAAAAGCTTCTAATTTTTCCTGCTTGGCATTCCAAATACTGTCCACTTTTGCTTTGGGCATTTCAGGTCGAAACATGGGACGGTAAACCTCCATTTGTTTTAGGGGCATGTCATCCCAAAAAATGGGAGTTCTTCCGGTCTCATCTGCAAATTGACAGACTTTGTTTAACCAAATCAATTGTAGCTCCAAAGGTGATTTTCCGCTATTTCTTCCTGTAGTTTTGACTTCATCGCCTCCTACATGCAGGTATTTTCCATGGGGCAGTGCCTCCATTGCATCTCTGTAAAGGTCGTATTGTACTTCATAGGTTTCAGGATCGAGAGGATTAAAAGCCCAATCGCTTTGTGGGTCATCCCGCAGGGATTTGTATTTTTCGTGCTTGAGAACAAAAGAAGCGTGACCCAAGCCCTGTACCAATGGAGAGATGGAGATGTTACGTTCTATGGCATATTCGCTTAGTTTTTGCCATTCTTCTATGGTCAAGGCATCCGAGGAGCCCACCATGGGTTGACGTTTGTATTTAATTTTATCCTCCACTTCTGCAATAATAGCGTTGATCTTATATTTTTTGAGTTTGTCAATCATACGATAATAGTAATCCAAGGTTTCACGATGGTGTTTGACATCCCAATGAATGGCGCGGTAGGAGAGTAGGGGGTAATCTTTGATTTGACTTAGGGGCAGTGGAACGTCCTGTTCCTCTGCGTCTTCCATCAATTGCTCTAAGGTGGCCAGTCCGTAGATGAGTCCCGCTTGATCTTTGGCAGTGATTTGGATTTGCTTTGCGCTGATGTTCATAAAATAGCCTTCCTCCTTAAGATCCAAATTGGGATTGATGGTATAGACCAATTGGGCTTTGTCTTTTTTATCGGTGCTGCTGGCTGACGACAAAAAGTCACTTCCCGGTGGAAGGGAAAGGCCAGAGGCATTGAAATGGTATTTTAGGTCTGTGACCCTAAGTTCACTATTCCCTCCTATTTTCCATTCTTGGGGATGGGGAAGAAGCTTAAAATCTCCGGAACGATTATCGAGTTCACAGGATTGGGTGAGCACAAGTACCAACAGGACGTATAACGTAATTTTCATTGCATGTTTTTATTTAGATGATTCTTTTAGAGAGGACTTAAAGAGTCCTAAGTTGGATATGGCCACGGTATTGTTGGCCGCCATGATCCGCAATCTCAATTTATTGGTGTTTACCTCGGGGATCCTGAGAATCCTTTTATAACCGATGGTCGTTTCTTTAGCAATTGTAACCCAGTTTTTGTCTACCATAACATCAATTTCAAACTGACTGATGCGTTGTCCCAAGTGAATAGGTTCTTGAAGGAGAATGCGGTCGAAAGAGGTTGGTTCACTCAACTCAAGTTCGAGATTAGCTGGAAAAACTCCATCATCGGTGGCCCAATAGGTCATGGGATCCCCATCAAGGGTGTTTTGCGGTGCAAATTTGGGGTGTTTTAATCGATAGTTATTGGCAGAAGTGGTTTGTCCTTTGGCCAAGTCGGTGGTTAGAGATGCATCGATAATAGCCTTGAATTCAGTGAGAGACTTCACATCGTTTTCGTGAATGATGCCCCGTTTGTCGGGGGGGAGGTTGAGCAACAACAAGGCGTTCCTTCCTACGGATTTATAGTATATGTCGGCGAGTTGTTGTGGAGTTTTCACCAAACTGTCTTGATTGGCATGGTAAAACCACCCGGGGCGAATGGAAACGTCGCATTGTCCAACAATCCATTGGTTTCCATTGGGGTCGCCCGTATTGAGGTAATCGGTTTTTGAGGCTCCAATGGTCAACTGGCCTGTGTTGATAGTGGACCAAAAAGTACTTCCTGCAAAACCTTTTTCATTGCCGATCCAGTGAACATCTGGCCCAGCGTCGGAAAAGATTTTAATATTGGGTTGTAGATTTTTGACAAAGGCAATGATCTTCTCCCAGCCATAATAGGTTTTACGGTCGATTTTTCGGATCTCATTCGCACCACCGTAGTAACCATCCCCTCCATTGGCACCGTCAAACCAAATCTCGTTGATTTCTCCGTATTGAGTGAGTAATTCTTTTAGTTGGTTTTTATAATAAGTGATATAGGCCGGAGTACCGTAATCTTTATGGTTTCTGTCCCAAGGCGAAAGATAGAGCCCTGCCTTAAGACCGTATTTTTTACAGGCGGCTACAAACTCTCCCACCACATCTCCTTTACCTTCTTTGTAGGGGCTGTTTTTGACGCTGTGTTCGGTATATTGACTGGGCCAGAGGCAAAATCCATCGTGGTGTTTGGCCGTTAGGATCAATTGTTTCATCCCAGCAGCTTTGGCGGTTTGGGCCCATTGCTCCACGTCAAGGGCTGTAGGATTAAAGATTTCCGGACTTTCATCTCCATAACCCCATTCCTTGTCCGTAAAGGTGTTGACCGTAAAATGAATGAATCCGATCAATTCCATTTGTTGATACTGGATCAGTTTAGGGGTTGGAACTACTGCATTGGGATTGAGGTCGGGTGGAGTAGGCTTTTGACACCCAAAAAACAGAAGTGAAATAATAAGACTTAACGATTTGATGTTCATTTTTTTTCTATTTTTTTAAGTAATTCGACAAAGGCTTGAGGAGCAGACCATTGAGGGTTGTGGTCTGACTCTAAAATGTATACAGGCCATGATTTTTCTTTTGCACGGTTGGCGTGTAAAATAAAGTCGTCCGACTCCGGTTTTTTCTCTTTTTCGACCGTATGGATATAATGGGTTTCAATTTCCAATCTTTCAGGGTTTTTCAAAACAATACGATCGGTAAAGGTTTTGTAGGGATGAGGAACATCTGAGGGTGGGGGTTGATTTTTGGGAACCCAAGAGGGAACGATTCCCCCATTGACGATATTGTATTTTTTGGGGTCGTTGACAAAGTTTTCATTTACATTTTCGTTGTGTTCGGGTACAAAAGCATCGAGATAGACCAATTTTTGTATTCTTTCAGGCAATCGATCCGCCACTCCGGTCACCACCATACCCCCGTAGCTGTGTCCCACCAAAATGATGTTGTCCAATTCTTCAAAAAGAATGATATTGACCACGTCCATGATATGGGTTTCCAAACCGATGGATTCATTGGCCAAATGAACCCTTTCCCCCTGACCGGTTAGGCTAGGTCGATAGACGGTGCTGCCCGTAGCGGTCAACAATTGATCTACCTCCTTAAAAGCCCATGAACCGCCCCAAGCCCCGTGAACAATGACATAAACCGGTGGTGGGTTCTGCGCAGTTAGCAGTTGGAGTGCCGTTAGGCTCAAAATAAATATACTTTGCTTGATGAAATACATAGTGTTTAATTCATGTTCAATTTATAAAAATGGATTGGAAAAAGAAATTATAATGAAATCTAATGGTTGAGGTAGTGAATAATTTAGCTGATAACCATCACATTTTTTTAACATTTATTATTAATCTTCTGACGAGAACGTAAGAAATAACGCTCATCATCAAAGGAAGTCTTTTTTGTTTAAAAGCCCCATATCCGACAACGTATTCCGATATGTATTCACAAGTACTTCATGGCAGTAGTCTTGATTTGGGTGCACTAAAATTAAGAAATATTGGTTTAAATACAAAAACCCTCCCGAGTGGGAGGGTGAGTATATGATGGTAAAAGAGAATTGATTAGCTGATCTTTGCGGCCAAATAATCGCCTACCTCACTGGTTTTGTAGGCTTTAGCCTCTCCTTCCACCAAGTCTTCGGTTACGATTCCTTCTGCGAGGGATTGATCGACCACCTTGCGGATCAAAGCTCCTTCCTCGTTTAATCCAAAAGACATTTCAAACATCATGGCGGCAGAGAGAACGGTTGCCAAAGGGTTAGCAATATCTTTTCCGGCCGCTTGTGGGAATGATCCGTGTATGGGTTCGAAAAGACCAATGTCTGCACCTACGGAGGCGGAGGGCATCAAGCCCATGGATCCGGAGATGACCGAAGCCTCGTCAGTAAGAATGTCACCAAATAGGTTTTCGGTAATCAATACATCATAGCTGTTGGGCCATTGTACCAATCGCATGGCCACCGCATCGACAAATTCATAGGCCACTTCCACTTCGGGATAGTCTTTTTCCATGGCTTGAACGGTTTCGCGCCACAAGCGTGAACTTTCCAAAACATTGGCTTTGTCCACACAACACAATTTTTTACTGCGGGTCATGGCCAACTCAAATCCTTTTTTGGCCAATCTTTGAATTTCCTTACGCGTATAGGTGCAAGTATCAAAAGCGGTATCGCCATCATCCTTTCGACCTCTTTCTCCAAAATAGATCCCTCCAGTGAGTTCTCTTAAAAAGACCAAATCAGTTCCTTCGATCCGTTCTTGTTTTAGGGGAGATTTATCGATTAGAGATGGAAAGGTAAAAGTAGGGCGCACATTGGCAAAAAGCCCCAATTTTTTTCTCATTTTAAGGAGTCCTTGTTCAGGTCTGACTTTGGCCGAGGGGTCGTTGTCGAAACGGGGGTGGCCAATAGCACCAAACAACACGGCATCTGAATTTACACAGATCTCGTGGGTTTCGTCGGGATAGGGCTCTCCTACTGCATCAATGGCTGCAGCTCCCGTTAGAGCTGGCATCCACTGGATGTCGTGATTGAATTTTTGAGCGATGGCGTCGCATACTTTTACGGCTTGGTCAATGACTTCTGGACCAATTCCGTCTCCGGCCAATAAGGCGATTTTTAGTTGCATTAGGTTGAGATGATGTTTAACATTTTTTCTGTGGCTTTGATGGCCGAAACCGTTTGATCCGAATCCAATCCACGGGTGATGAATTCCTTATCCTCATTTTTCCAAGTGATTAGCGTTTCACACAAGGCATCGGAATTACTACCAGGAGGAATACGAACGACGTAGTCTGTCAATTGAGGCAGTGCTATTTTTTTCTTTTGGTATATTTTTTTGAGGGCATTCATAAACGCATCAAATTGTCCGTCACCCGAAGCATTTTCCTCCAACACTTCCCCTTCCATATCGATGGATACTACCGTGTTGGGCTGCAAGTCCTTGGCATGGGTCAACAAATAAGAATTAACCTTTACTTTCTGAATTGTATTACTGTTGAGGACATCGGAGATGATATAGGGCAAATCCTCGGTGGTGACGATCTCTTTTTTGTCTCCCAATTCTATGATGCGTTGGGTTACTTTTTTGATTTCATCATCGTTGAGGGTAATCCCCAATTTTTGTAAGTTTTTTTGAATATTGGCTTTTCCAGAGGTTTTACCAAGAGCGTATTCTCGAGTTCTACCAAATCGTTCGGGCAAGAGGTCGTTAAAATAAAGGTTTTTCTTTTTATCCCCATCGGCGTGGATTCCGGCCGTTTGGGTAAAAACATTTTGTCCTACAATGGGTTTGTTGGCAGGAATTCTAAAACCGGTAAATGTGGCAACTAATTTGCTGACCTTATAGAGTGAAGACTCGTTGATATTAACTTCCACCTCAGGTAAAAAATCTTTAAGATTGGCAACAGTACTGGCCATAGGGGTGTTTCCGGCACGTTCACCCATACCGTTGACGGTAAGGTGAAGACCGTGACAGCCCGCCCTAACAGCTTCCATGGCGTTGGCCACACTGAGATCGTAGTCATTATGTCCATGAAAATCAAAGTGAATTTGGGGGTGTTTTTTTACGACTTCTGAAATAAAGGAAAAGGTTTCGTAATAAGTCATCACGCCCAAAGTATCGGGCAATAAAACTCTTTTGACGGGTAGGTTAGCTACAAAAGACAAATAGTCGTTGACATAGTCGCGAGAGTTGCGCATCCCATTGCTCCAATCTTCTAAATACACATTGGTAGTGATGCCTTCTTTTTGCGCAGCAAAAACATTTTCCTCAATGGACTTAAAGTGTTGGTCAGGGGTTTTTTTGAGTTGGTGTTTGAGGTGATTGAGCGATCCTTTGGTGAGCAGGTTTTGAACCTTGGCACCCGCCTGTGCCATCCAGTCGATGGAAGTACCTCCGTCCACAAAGGTCAAAATTTCTATTCTCTGATCGTGTCCACTGTTTTGTGCCCATTGGGAAACTTCCTGAACCGCTTTAAGTTCTCCGTCTGAAACACGAGCCGAGGCAATTTCTATACGATCTACATTGAGTTCATCTAACAGGAGTTTGGATAAAGCCAGTTTTTCGGCTACCGAAAAAGAAACACCCGAAGTTTGTTCTCCGTCCCGAAGGGTGGTATCCATGATCTCAATCGTTCTTTTCACGCCTTTAAATCTATTTTACTGTTTGATATTTCATCACATCCTTTTGTTGAGGAATTTATCTTTTTTGTTCAAATCCCTCTTGAGGGCTTCATTGATTTAAATCCAAAATGATAGCTTTAGAGGGGAGTGTCTTGAGCAAAGTTTTTGATCTCCTTTTTGATGTTTAACAAATAATCAATATCATCAAAACCATTGGTCATATTGTCCTTTTTGTAGGGATTGATATCAAAAGCCTCTGAGGCAGCTGTGCTGTCGATGCTGATTTTTTGCTGAGCGAGGTCAACCGTAAAAGTGCTGTTGGGGTCAACCTCAATGGCAGCGAATATTTGTTGTAAAAATTCGGGACTGACCTGAACGGGCAGTACCCCAATATTGAGACAGTTATTTCTAAAAATATCTGCAAAAAAACTGGATACCACACAGCGGAATCCATAATCGTATATGGCCCAAGCAGCGTGTTCTCTGGATGATCCCGAACCGAAATTTTTTCCTCCCACTAGGATTTTGCCACTGTAGGTGGCGTTGTTCAATACAAAATCCTCCTTGGGAGAATCGTCACTATTGTAACGCCAATCTCTAAAGAGGTTGTCTCCAAAACCCACCCTTTCGGTAGCTTTTAGGAATCGTGCGGGTATGATTTGATCCGTATCCACATTTTCAATGGGTAGGGGGACGGCGGTGCTGTTGAGTGTGTCGAATTTATCGTATGCCATTAGGAATTGATTAGGGTTCGTGGATCGGTTACTTTTCCGGTTACTGCTGCTGCTGCTGCCATGATAGGACTGGCCAAAAGGGTTCTAGAACCGGGGCCTTGTCGTCCTTCAAAATTTCGATTGGAAGTACTCACGGCATATTTTCCCTGAGGGACTTTGTCGTCGTTCATGGCCAAACAGGCCGAACAGCCGGGTTCACGCAATTCAAAGCCCGAAGCTTGGAGTATGTCCAAAAGTCCTTCGTCTTTGATGGCTTTTTCAACCTTGTGAGATCCGGGAACCAACCAAGCCGTAACATTATCGGCTTTTTTTCGTCCTTTTACAATTTCGGTAAATGCTCGAAAATCTTCTATTCTTCCATTGGTACAACTACCGATAAACACAAAATCGATGTCCTTACCAATCATGCTTTCGCCTTCGTTATAGCCCATGTAATCGAGCGATTTCTTATAGGTGGCGGCACCGCCTTCGATGGCGTCGGCCGTTGGGATACTTTTGGAGATTCCCATTCCCATACCTGGGTTGGTTCCAAAGGTGATCATCGGTTCTATTTCAGCACCGTCGAAGAAAAATTCTTTATCGAATGTGGCGTCTTCGTCGGTGTAGAGTTCTTGCCAATAGTCCATGGCCTTGTCCCAAGCGGCTCCTTTTGGAGTAAACTCTCGGTCTTTGATGTAGTGAAAGGTCTTTTCGTCGGGGGCGATCATTCCACCTCTTGCACCCATTTCGATGCTTAGGTTACAAACGGTCATACGGCCTTCCATGCTCATGTTTTTAAAAACATCACCTGCATATTCGACAAAGTGTCCTGTTGCACCCGAAGTGGTCAACTGTGATATAATGAAAAGTGCGACATCTTTTGGCGTAACTCCTTTGTCAAGCTCACCATTGATGGTAATCCTCATTTTCTTGGGCTTGGGTTGAAGGATACACTGGGTGGACAAAACCATTTCTACCTCAGAGGTGCCGATACCAAAAGCGATGGCTCCAAATGCACCGTGGGTGGAGGTATGCGAATCCCCACAAACGATGGTGGCTCCGGGAACGGTAATACCGTACTCGGGTCCCACCACATGGACGATTCCATTTTTTTCATGTCCCAATCCCCAGTAAGAAATACCGTGTTCGGTAGCGTTTTTCTCCAAAGCATCCAACTGTTTGGCCGATAGCGGATCCTGAACAGGAAGATGTTGATTAATGGTGGGGGTGTTGTGGTCTGCCGTAGCAAAAGTACGTTCCGGATACATCACTTTGATGTTCCGATTTTTAAGACCTAAAAAGGCCACAGGACTGGTCACCTCGTGCACCATGTGCCGATCGATAAACAGTACATCGGGTCCCTGATCAATTTGTTGGACTACATGCTTGTCCCAAACTTTATCAAAAAGTGTTTTCTTCATCGTGCTGCAAAAATAAGCGTTTTATAATTCGCAGGCCTCAATAATTTTGGGAATGTCATCATCACTGACTTCCTTTTGTCGGTCTGCTACTTTTAAAAATTCTTTGTAAACTATATCCAACTGAAGTTTATCCAATTCAAAGCCGATATTTTTGGCACGGTAGGCCAATGCGGCGCGACCACTTCGAGCGGTCAAGACGATGGCGGATTGGGTAACACCAACATCGTGAGGATCCATAATTTCGTAGGTTTCCCTTTTTTTGATGACACCGTCTTGGTGGATGCCAGAACTGTGGGCAAAAGCATTTGCTCCTACCACAGCTTTGTTCGGCTGAACGGGCATTCCCATACTTTCAGACACCAATTGGCTGGTGGAGTATAGTAATTTAGCGTTGATATTGGTGTCCAAATTCAAATCGGGGTGTTGGCGCATGATCATCACCACTTCTTCCAAAGAGGTATTGCCTGCTCTTTCACCGATTCCATTAATGGTACATTCGATTTGTCTGGCACCGTTGAGCACTCCAGCGATGGAGTTGGCTGTGGCCAATCCCAAGTCATTGTGACAGTGACAGGACAAGATGGCCTTGTCAAATCCCTTGACGTTTTCTTTTAAATATTTGATTTTGGCACCGTATTCTTCGGGCAGACAATAGCCCGTAGTGTCGGGTATGTTGAGAACAGTTGCCCCAGCTTTGATCACGGCCTCACAGACTCGGGCCAGATATTCATTGTCGGTTCTTCCAGCGTCTTCAGCATAGAATTCTATGTCTTCGACAAAACTTTTGGCATAGCTGACAGCGCCCACTGCACGTTCGATGATCGCATCACGGTTGGAATTGAACTTGTATTTGATATGGGAATCGGAAGTACCGATACCGGTGTGTATTCTGGCTTTTTTGGCATCTTTGAGTGCCTCGGCAGCCACTTCAATGTCTTTTTTTACAGCACGGGTCAATCCGCAAACTCTTGCGTTTTTGATCAGTTGTGCGATTTTTACTACAGAATCGAAATCCCCTGGACTGGAAATGGGAAATCCGGCTTCCAAAACATCCACTCCCAATTCGTCTAATCGTTCGGCGATGATGAGCTTGTTTCGGGTGTCTAATTTACAGCCGGGAACCTGCTCTCCGTCTCGTAAAGTAGTGTCAAAAATTTGTACTTGTCCCTTGGCCATTAATAGGATAGATTTATAATCTTAAACGAATGTAGTACGAAATGCGAAATACTAATATTAATTGCTTAATTTTATTACAACATTCTCAACCATTGTTTTGGGTATAAACATCTAAAAAACAAGGGTTTAAACTAGTTTTTGTTACAATGATTAATGAACAAAAAGACAATTTATTTCAACTGATTAAGTCTTTGACCAAATCAGAAAAACGTCAATTTAAGTTGTATGTGGGTCGAATGGGCTCCAATAACAACGCTAAATTTTTGAGTCTGTTCAATTTTTTGGACAAGTTAGACAAGTATAGCGAAAAGGCCATCTTGGTCAAAGGAATTGTGACCAAACAACAGCTTTCCAACCTCAAAGCCCACCTCTATAAGCAAATATTGATCAGCCTTAGGCTGAACCCCATTCATCAGAATATTCGGATTCAAATCCGAGAGCAAATGGATTTTGCCACCATATTGTACCAAAAAGGCTTGTATAAATTGAGCTTAAAAATATTGGATAAGGCCAAGGCATTGGCTCTGAAAAATGAGGAAAAATATGCGGCATTCGATATAGTAGAATTTGAAAAACTCATAGAATCCCAATACATCACCCGCAGTCTTTCCAACCGCGCTCAAGAGTTGATCGTAGAGGCCGATAGCCTACGTACCCAAAATGATCTCACAAGCCAGCTGTCCAATTTGTCACTCTTACTTTATGAACAACTCATCAAAACTGGTTATGCCAAAAGCGATGATGAATTCAGAGAAATCACCAAGTTTTTTTACGAAAAAATGCCGGTTCTCGAATTGGACAAACTAGGTTTTAGAGAAAAGTTGTGGTACTACAAAGCCCACGTTTGGTACAGTTTTATGGTTCAAGACTTTCTTTCTTCTTTTAAATATGCGAGCAAGTGGGTCGATATGTTCAATGAAAATACGGAGATGATTTCCATCCACCCTGTTTTTTATCTCAAGGGGAATAATTTTTTGATGGAATCCTTGGCCTTGATCAAATATCCCGAAAAGTTTAAGGAGACCCTTCACAATATGTTGGTTAGGATAGATTCAGAGGAATTTCCAAAAAATGACAATTTGGCCGCCCTGAGTTTTTTATACTCCTTTAACAATCGGTTTAATATGTATTTCCTTCAAGGAGAATTCAAGGAAGGTCTTAGTGTCATTTCCGAGGTAATTCAAGGTATTGAAAAATTCAAAAACCAGATTGACCCCCATCATGTGATGATGTTTTACTACAAGATTGCTTGTTTGTATTTTGGTCTAGAAGATTACGAAAATAGTATTGTTTACTTAAATAAAATCATCAACAACAAGCATTTGAGGATGCGGGAAGATTTACTTTGTTTTACCCGAGTGCTCAGTGTGGTTGCACATTATGAAGCTGGTTTTGACTATCATCTGGAAGCCCACCTGCGTGAAACTTATAAGTTCCTAATCAAAATGGATGACCTGCACGAAGTGCAAAAAGCCATGATTCGTTTTGTTCGGTCACTGGGCGATATTTATCCCCACGAGCTTAAGGCCGCTTTTGTCAAACTCCACAAGGAGTTAAAACAATATGAAGATGATCCCTACGAGCGACGTGCCTTTTTATACCTCGATGTTTTGTCTTGGTTGGAAAGTAGAATAGAAAATCGACCAGTGGGTGAAATCATTCGCGAAAAAGCCAAACTCATCAATCGGAAAGAGCGAAGTTCCATTGTGGTCTAGCCGGAGGAGGGGCAACGATATTAATTCTTTCTTTAGTAGTGGGATGATCGATGGTCAATGATCGTGCATGCAAATCGATACTACCATCGGGATTACTTCTCTTGGCACCGTATTTAAGATCCCCTTTGATGGGAAAGCCAATATGTGTCAATTGACTTCTGATTTGGTGATGTCTTCCAGTTTCGAGTGTAATTTCCAGGACTGTATAGCGATCCAAGTCCTTTAACTTTTTGTAGTGGAGCACCGCTTTTTTGGAATCATTGACTTCACTATCGTGGGCAAAAGACTTGTTCATTTTTGTGTTTCTTTTCAGCCAATGGGTCAGGGAAGCAGTTGGTGGATTCATTCCTGGGTATACAATGGCCCAATAGGTTTTGTGAGTCATGCGTTCTTTGAACTGTTGATTCATTCGCGTTAAGGCTTTGGAAGTTCTTGCAAAAAGAACCACCCCACTGGTGGGTCGATCCAGCCGATGGATGACTCCTAAAAATACAGCTCCAGGTTTGTTATTTTTTTTTTTAATGTAGGCCTTGACCTTATCGACCAGGGGTTGATCTCCCGTTCGATCTCCTTGAACCAAATCACCAGCGACTTTGTTGACCGCTATGAGGTGATTGTCTTCGTATAGTATATTGAGTACGATGGGTGGCGGGGCTAATATTGTTCTTTGTGGTTGGGAAAATCTTGTTTTTTAACATCGGTCGTATAACTTTTCACGGCTTTGGAAATTTCCTCATCGAGGTTGAGGTAACGGCGCAAAAAGCGTGGGCTGAATTCTTTGTTCATCCCCAACATGTCATTCAATACCAAAACTTGACCATCTACTTGGGCTCCAGCACCAATTCCAATGATGGGAATATTCACCATTTGAGCAACTTTTTCGGCCAATTTTGCAGGAATTTTTTCCAAAACAATACCAAAACAACCCGCTTTTTCAAGCATTTGAGCATCATGGATCAACTGTTCTGCTTCCGCTTCTTCTTTGGCTCTGACGGTATAGGTTCCAAATTTATAGATGGATTGAGGCGTCAAGCCCAGATGTCCCATAACTGGAATACCAGCTTGGAGAATACGTTCTATAGAATCTTGAATTTGACTGCCACCTTCGAGTTTGACCGCATGGGCTCCAGCCTCTTTCATAATTCTAATTGCTGAGCGCAAGGCCTCTTTGGAATCGGCCTGATAGGTGCCAAAGGGAAGATCAACCACCACCAATGCACGTTCTACTCCTCGCACAACACTGGCAGCGTGGTAGATCATCTGATCTAGCGTAATGGGCAAAGTCGTTTCATGACCTGCCATCACGTTCGAAGCCGAATCCCCCACCAATATTACATCAATACCCGCTTTGTCAACAATCCCTGCCATGGTGTAATCATAGGCGGTAAGCATGGCAATTTTTTCTCCTTTGGCTTTCATTTCTGATAGCGTCAAGGTGGTAATTCGGGTGTAATTTTCAATTGCTTTTGACATAAGATTGTAAAAATAGTTTTTTTTGCTTGATGTCGTAAAACTTTTTTCAATCCCTTGAATCGATATGACAAGGTGTCAGAGATATCATTATGGCACAATGCTTGAACAATAGGTTTTTAAATAAAATTGAATTATGAGTAAAATAATAGGAATCGACTTAGGAACTACCAACTCATGTGTTTCTGTAATGGAAGGAAACGAACCCGTGGTCATTCCCAATGCCGAAGGCAAAAGAACCACTCCCTCTGTTATCGCATTTGTTGAGGGAGGCGAAATAAAAGTGGGTGATCCTGCCAAAAGACAAGCAGTGACCAATCCCACCAAAACGATTGCATCCGTAAAAAGATTTATGGGCAACAAATTCTCCGAATCTTCTAAAGAGGCCAAAACCGTGGCTTACAAAGTGGTTAAAGGAGACAATGATACCCCAAGAATCGACATTGACGGTCGCTTGTACACTCCCCAAGAACTTTCTGCTATGATTTTGCAAAAAATGAAAAAAACAGCAGAGGATTACCTTGGGCAAGACGTCAGCGAGGCAGTAATTACTGTACCAGCTTATTTTAATGATGCCCAACGTCAAGCCACCAAAGAAGCAGGAGAGATTTCCGGACTTAAAGTTCAGAGGATCATCAACGAACCCACTGCCGCTGCATTGGCCTTTGGGTTGGATAAGAAGAGTGCTGGCGACAGCAAAATTGCCGTTTACGATTTGGGGGGAGGAACTTTTGATATTTCCATTCTTGAATTGGGCGATGGTGTTTTTGAAGTTTTGGCCACCAATGGTGACACCCATTTGGGAGGGGATGATTTCGACCAAGTATTGATTGATTTTCTTGCCGATGATTTTAAGAAGGCCGAGCAAATCGACTTGAGAGAAGACCCCATGGCACTTCAACGCCTGAAAGAGGCTGCTGAAAAAGCCAAAATTGAATTGTCTTCCTCAGCACAAACCGAAATCAATTTACCCTATGTTACGGCAACCGCATCTGGACCAAAACACTTAGTAACCACTTTGACGAGAGCCAAGTTTGAGCAACTTTCTGACCAATTGGTCAAAAGGTCTATGGCTCCTGTAAAAAAGGCTTTAGACGATGCAGGACTTTCAACTGGAGATATAGATGAAGTAATCTTGGTAGGAGGATCTACACGAATCCCAATCATTCAGGAAGAAGTAGAGAAATTTTTTGGTAAAAAACCTTCCAAGGGAGTAAATCCCGACGAAGTAGTTGCCATTGGTGCTGCCATCCAAGGAGGTGTTTTGACTGGAGACGTAAAGGATGTTTTGCTTCTTGATGTTACTCCATTGTCTTTGGGGATCGAAACCATGGGAAGCGTGATGACCAAACTCATCGACGCCAATACCACCATACCAACCAAAAAGTCGCAAGTTTTTTCTACCGCAGCAGACAATCAGCCCTCAGTAGAAATTCACGTACTCCAGGGAGAACGGTCCATGGCGTCTGACAATAAAACCATCGGTAGGTTCCACTTAGACGGAATCCCACCAGCTCCTCGAGGTACTCCTCAAATTGAGGTTACTTTTGACATTGATGCCAACGGTATCATCAAAGTTAGTGCTTCTGACAAAGCCACAGGAAAATCCCAAGATATCCGTATTGAAGCTTCTTCAGGTCTGACCGAAGAGGAAATCGAAAAAATGAAACAAGAGGCCGAAGCCAATGCCGAAAGCGATAAAAAAGCCAAGGAAGAGGTGGACAAACTCAACAGTGCGGATCAAATGATTTTTCAAACCGAAAAGCAATTGAAGGAATTTGGAGACAAGCTTTCTGAAGATAAAAAAGCACCGATTGAGGCTGCTTTGGAAGGGTTGAAAAAAGCCCATGAGTCTAAAGATTTGACGTCCATCGACGAGGCCTTGGAAAAAATAAATGAGGCTTGGAAAAATGCTTCAGAAGAAATGTACAAAGCACAAGCAGAGGCAGGTCAAGGCGCAGAGGGAGCAACTCCACCGCCCAATCCCGAAGCAAAAGATGACGCCAAGGGTGGAGATGATGTCCAAGACGTTGACTTCGAAGAAGTAAAGGACTGATTTTGATTCTAGATTTTATAACAAAACCTTCCGTCCCAACCGACGGAAGGTTTTTATTTTTTAACTTGTTATGATGGATAAAGAAAAAGTACTCGAGATTTGCAATTCCTTTGTAAAAGGTACCTTAATGGAAACTTTGGAAATAGAGTTTATCGATGTTGGAGAAGATTTTCTTTCCGCACGAATGCCTGTTACCCCCAAAGTACACCAGATACACGGTGTCCTCCATGGAGGAGCAACGGTGGCTTTGGCCGAGACAGTGGGCAGTTCAGCAGTTCCAGTCTTGAGTAGAGACCCTTCCATCTCTACCGTTGGGATTGAAATCTCCGCCAATCACCTAAAAAGCGTAAGCAGTGGATATGTAACTGCTACTGCCAAACCCTTGCGTATGGGAAAAAACATTCAGTTGATGGAAATCAGGGTAACAGACGAAGAGGACAATTTGATATCCCATTGTAAACTATCTACTTTCTCCCGACCCAAAAAATAAATGAGTAAGCCCGGTTTAGAAGAAGTTTTTAGCCAGCTTTTGTCAGCGGAACAAGCTTTTGTGTTTTACAGATTGCCAAATGACAAGACCGTACATTGTCATCACCAAGAGGATGCTCCATTGACCTACACTACTGATTTAAAAATCAAAGGTTTTGTCATGAGTCGTTTTGATACTCCACTGCCTGCGGTCTATATTTCCGATAAAAATCATTTGCAATTTGACTACAACCCCCCCAATTTTATGGGAAAGGAGGTTGAACCTTATATAGATTTAGAAAAAAAGACATCATTTATAAATGTAGTAAATGAAACTAAAAAAGCCATTGCATCGGGTCACCTTAAAAAACTGGTAGTGGCCAGAAAAATAACCCAAAAACGGGAGGTCGATGCTCTGAAACTGTTTACCCATTTACTAAGGCTTTATCCCCGAGCGATGGTCTATTTTTGGCATCACCCAAAGGGAGAGACATGGATAGGAGCCAGCCCCGAACAGCTTTTTTCACTTCAGTCTGGTCGGCTCACTACCATGGCACTTGCAGGAACTTTACCCTATAATTCCAAAGAGGAATATCATTGGGGTGAAAAAGAAAAAACAGAACAAGGCTGGGTCAGAGATACTTTACATGCAGATTTGGAAGCACTTTTTCCATCGCAAGTGATCCAATGTTCCGAAACTTTTACCCGAAGGGCAGGTAACTTGGTGCATTTGTGCAATGAATTGTCGGTGGAAGCACAAAACATCAATACAACAGCATTGTTAAAAAAATTGCACCCCACCCCAGCAGTAGGAGGGATTCCTGTCGAGGAAGGTATGCGTTTTCTCGCCAAACACGAAAATCTTGATCGTGCCTATTACACTGGATTTTTGGGTCCCGTAATGGGGGAGGATCAAATGGATTTGTTTGTCAATCTTCGCTGTGCGCAAATGATTCCAAAGGCTTTAGTCCTATATGTTGGGGCAGGAATTACCCAAGACAGTGATCCCGAAAAAGAGTGGGTGGAAACACAAAACAAATCCAAAACCTTGTTGGCGGCCCTTTAATATTTTTGAGGGGATCAATCCCTTTGTGTTTTGTATTTTTGCAAGGCGATGAAAATGAATAGTTCAGGGAGTAGATCGATTAAATATCCTGAGATACCGATAGCCCAGACGGTTGTCCAATTCTGTGAAATGAAGGACATCCAACACATCGTGATCTGTGCGGGGTCTCGAAATGCTCCGCTAACCAACGGTTTTGTCGAAAATCCTTTCTTTAAGACTTACAGTATTGTAGATGAACGCTCGGCGGCATTTTTTGCCATGGGAATGGCGCAACAACTCAATAGCCCCACAGCTGTAGTTTGTACCTCGGGTTCTGCCTTGCTCAATTTTTATCCTGCCGTAGCGGAGGCATTTTACAGCAATATTCCATTGGTAATCATTTCTGCTGATCGCATGCCCCATCGTATTGATATTGGAGATGGTCAAACCATTCAACAAAAAGGAGTTTTCGAACCTCACCTTGTGGACTTTGCCTATTTGAGCCCCGATGTGAACCATGCTAGTGATGCTTTATTGGAAAACCCAAATCAAAAACTGATTCCTCCCAAAACGACTCAAAATGAGATCGAAAGCTTACAAAAGGAAATTCAAAATGACAATGAAAAAAATATCAATTCGGTTTTAAACCATGCCATTCAAAAAAGTGGTCCCGTCCACTTGAATGTACCTATGGAGGAACCCCTTTATGGGATGACAACTTTTCCTTTGGACATCACCCAGAATACAGCACCCGAGTTTTCTTCCTTCCAATCAGATTTTAAAACATTCAAAAAACAATGGCAAAAGGCAGACAAAAAACTTATACTGGTTGGGGTAAATGATCCCGACATATTGGATCAACAATGGTTGGATCTGATCGCAGCCGATCCTTCGGTGATTTTGATGACCGAAACCACCTCCAATTTGCGTTCATCCGATGCCATCCATTCCATTGATTCCTTGATTGCCCCGCTGGAAAAGAGTAATACTGATTTTTTTAAAACCCTTCAACCCCAAATTCTATTGACTTTTGGGGGAATGGTGGTCTCCAAAAAAATAAAAAAGCTGTTGAGGGATTTTTCTCCAAAAGAACATTGGCATGTTGATCCCTATAGGGCTTATGATACCTACTATTGTTTGACCCAACATTTTCCCATATCTGTGAATCCTTTTTTTTCTGAATTATTTGAAGGCTATCACAGTCCTCAATCAAACTATAAATCATTGATTTTGGATCAGTACCTTGGTCAACGCCATTTGGGCAATGCCTACCTGCGTCAAATTCCTTTTTCAGATTTAAAAGCCTTTGAAATCATTTTTTCAAAACTACCAAAACAACTTCATCTACAATTGGCCAACAGTTCCACGGTGCGCTATGCACAGCTTTTTGAAATGCCTCAACAGGCAGAAGTCTTCTGCAACCGAGGAACCAGTGGTATTGATGGTTCAACGGCCACGGCAGTGGGAGCGGCCTTGATCAATCAAAATCTCAGTTTGTTGCTTACGGGCGATCTCAGTTTCTTTTACGACATCAATGGATTGTGGAATGATCATATCCCCTACAATTTTAGGGTTATTGTGATCAACAATCAAGGAGGAGGGATTTTTAGAATTCTTCCCGGGGAAAAGGACAGTCCCAAATACGACACCTATTTTGAAACCATACACGGTCGAAATGCGCGTCAACTTTCAAAGGCCTTTGGATTTCAATACAAAGCAGTTAAAAGCAATATGGGATTGAAATGGGCTTTAAAAAGTTTCTTTAAGCCTTCTCGCAGACCCAAAATTCTTGAGATCAAAACCCCTAGAAAGATCAACGATAGTATCTTATTAAATTACTTTAAAGCCATGCAAAAGTCTTAAATTTGAAATCAAAATAAAACCTATGAAAAAGATAGAATGGGAAAGTCTGGCCGACTTCAGTGACATTAAGTTTGAGTTGTTTGAAGGTGTGGCCAAAATTACCATCAATCGTCCCGAAGTTTATAATGCCTTTCGTCCGGAAACCAACATACAGATGTTGGAAGCGATGGAGGTTTGTCGTGAGCGGAATGATATCGATGTGGTGGTATTTACGGGAGCCGGGGACAAAGCTTTTTGTAGTGGAGGTGATCAAAATGTAAAAGGAGTTGGAGGATATGTCGGAGAAGACGGTGTTCCCCGATTGAATGTATTGGATTTACACAAACGCATCAGAGAGTTGCCCAAACCTGTCGTTGCTATGGTTAATGGTTATGCTATTGGTGGAGGTCATGTATTACATGTTGTTTGCGATCTGACCATTGCGAGTGAAAACGCTATTTTTGGCCAAACCGGACCCAAAGTAGGGAGTTTTGACGGAGGCTTTGGTTCTTCTTATTTAGCAAGACATGTGGGACAAAAAAAGGCAAGAGAAATATGGTTTCTCTGCCAGCAATATTCCGCCGCCGAAGCCGAGAAAATGGGACTGGTCAATAAGGTTGTTCCCCTAGAACAGTTGGAAACCACTGTTCTGGAATGGTGTAAAATGATGCAAAAAAGAAGTCCTTTGGCCTTGCGTATGATCAAGAGGTGTTTGAATGCAGAATTGGACGGCCAGCACGGATTGATGCAATTGGCCGGAGATGCGACCTTGATGTATTATCTTATGGATGAGGCTCAGGAGGGCAAGCAGGCTTTTCTGGACAAAAGAGATCCCAATTTTAAACAGTATCCAAAGTTTCCCTAATCTTTTGAATTCTAAATTTTCAGTTTGGTTGATTGCTGCTCGTTTGAGAACCCTACCACTCTCTGTGGCAGGAATCATAAGCGGCAACGCCATTGCATCCAGGGATGAACGTTTTTCCCTTACTATTTTTTTACTCTCCATCCTGACAGCCATCGCCTTTCAAATCATTTCCAATTTTGCCAATGACTATGGGGATGGGATCAAGGGGACGGACAATGCCGAACGGTTGGGGCCTGAGCGAACATTTCAACAGGGATTACTTTCGGCCAAAGCCCTAAAAAAAGGAATTGTGATTGCTGCATTGATTTCAATCCTATTGGCCATTAGTTTGATTTACGTGGCCCTAGGTGGGGAACAATTTTTGATTTCTCTTTTCTTTATTGTACTTGCGGTAGCTGCAGTTTGGGCTGCCATCAAATATACGGTGGGTCGTAATGCCTACGGATATTTGGGATTGGGAGACTTGTTTGTATTTCTTTTTTTTGGCTGGGTAAGTGTGATGGGAGCCTATTATTTACAGACGCAAAGTCTCGACCTTACTGCCCTGTTTTTGGGAACAGCCATCGGATTGCTCAGTGTGGGGGTGCTTAACCTCAACAACATGAGAGACATTGCCAATGACAAAAAATCTAATAAAAACACCTTGGTGGTTTATCTGGGGAGCCAGAAGGCCAAAAAATATCATTATATCTTGATGTTTTTGGGTGCTTTATTCCTGTTTTTTGGAATGGGAACAATATGGGTAAAAGAAAATCCCTTATCATTGTTGATCATGCTACCCATATTTTTTCATTTGTATCAGGTGATGAAAATACAACAACCCAAAGCCTATGACTCCTTGTTAAAACAACTTGCACTGTCCACTTTTTTTGTTTCATTAGCTTTGTTTGTTATTTATTACCGCTTCCAATGAAAGCCCATTACAAAAGATATGTTTTGAAGTTTAAACGTCCCGGAGGTACCTCTCGTGGGGTATTGACGGAAAAGGAAACTTGGTTTTTGTATTTGACCGAAGGGAATAAAATAGGAGTAGGGGAGTGTGGCCTATTTAGAGGGTTGAGTGCAGACGACCGACCAGACTATGAGGACCAACTCAAAGGCTTATGTGATCTCATCAATCAAAACCAAAGGGTATCCCTTGCGTCACTTCAAGCTTTCCCATCGATCCAAATGGGCTATGAAACGGCCTTGTTGTCACTACAATCCGATGATCCCTATGTGCTTTATCCCTCTGAATTTATTCGAGGAAAGAAGAAGATTCGTATCAATGGTTTGGTATGGATGGGGGAACTATCTTTTATGAAGACTCAAATCGATGAAAAAATAGATCAAGGCTTTGATTGTATCAAGTTAAAAATAGGAGCTTTGGATTTTGACCAAGAATTGTCTTTGCTCAGGGGTATTCGAAAACATTACGATTCTCAACAAATGATGTTGAGGGTAGATGCCAATGGTGCTTTTTCTCCCTCAGAGGCTCCAAACAAATTAAAGGCTTTGAGTGAATTGGATATTCATTCCATCGAACAGCCCATTAAAGCCGGACAAGTCGATGCCATGCATCAACTGTGTGTCAATTCTCCCATTCCCATAGCTTTGGATGAAGAACTGATTGGGGTCATCGACACAAAAGACAGAAAGGCTCTTCTGGATGCCATTATGCCTCAGTATCTGATTTTAAAACCTTCTCTTTTGGGTGGATTTAAATCTTGCGAGGAATGGATTAGGCTGGCCGAAGATCGCTCTATAGGGTGGTGGGTAACCTCTGCTTTGGAGAGTAATATAGGGTTGAACGCCATTGCGCAATGGACCTTTTCTTTGGGAGTCAACAACCATCAAGGCCTAGGAACGGGGGGGTTGTTTACCAATAATTTTGAGTCGCCTTTGGAAGTTCGCCAAGGCTACCTTACTTTTAATTCAAATCAAAATTGGGAGATGCCCACTGTATGAAATATTTAGAGCAAATAAAAATCGAGAACAATCGCTTTGTTGATTACATTAAGGGGGCGCTTATTTTTATTTTCTTTCATATTCTTGGACAGATTCCACTGACACTTTTTATCATTTCTCAATCGAATCTTACCGGTAATTCCATCAATCAAAATGATATATTTTCCAGTCTCCCTCCCAACATAACCTTATTTTTAGTTTTACTGCCTTTTGCTGCTGTTATTCCATTTGTTTATCTGGTAGTGATCCGACTTCATGTGCGGTCATTTATCAGTTTGGTTACGGCCAGAAAACGTGTGGATTACAAAAGAATCCTTTTTTCCTTTTTGTTATGGGGGACTGTTTCCGCTTCGATGGTGATTTTTGACTATTGGATGAATCCAGATGATTATGTTTGGAACTTTAAACCTCTAACTTTTTTGGTTTTATTCCTGATCAGTATTGTTATGATTCCCCTCCAAACCTCGTTGGAGGAATTTGTTTTTAGAGGTTATTTGATGCAGGGCTTTGGAGTTCTTTGTAAAAACCGATGGATGCCATTATTGATCACATCAGTACTTTTTGGCTTATTACATATTTGGAATCCTGAAATTGACAAATTGGGGATACACTTGATCTGGTATTATATTGGTACTGGTTTGTTTTTGGGGCTGATCACCTTGATGGATGAGGGGATGGAATTGGCCTTGGGTTTCCATGCGGCCAACAATTTGGTGACGGCATTATTGGTGACCGCCTCTTGGACGGCATTTCAAACAGAATCTTTACTCATAGATAATTCGGAGCCTTCATTAGGGATGGAACTCATCATTACTTTAGCAGTGATTTATCCACTGTTAGCCCTTATTTTTGCCAAAAAGTACCAATGGAAAAACTGGATAACTCAATTAACCCATAAATTTGAATGAATACACCACACTATACCAAGATTCACAATCGATTTCAACTCAAAGGCTATTATTTTTCAGCAAATGAACTAAAGGACATTGGCTATGACTTTATCAAAGAAGGGGTTCCCTATGAAGTCGCCATCGGCAAATTCATCATGGATTGGATGGATAAAGAGGATTTTATCAATGTAAAAACCTCGGGTTCTACGGGCGATCCCAAAATCATTCAAATTTCCAAACAAGCCATGGTCAATTCGGCCATTCGAACGGGAGATTTTTTTAATGTAGAGATCGGTGATACGGCACTCCATTGTTTACCAGCCGATTTTATTGCGGGTAAAATGATGTTGATTCGGGCGATGATTTTGGGATTGTCTTTGGATTTGGTTCAACCTACTGCCGATCCCATGAAAGATGTTATCAGTTCTTATGATTTTGTGGCCATGACCCCCATGCAAGCCCACAACAGCTTGGGAAGGCTCCATCAAATCAAAACCTTAATCATTGGAGGGGCACCCATTTATCCCGAATTGAATGAGAAGTTGGTTGCTTTACACAACAATTGTTTTGAGACCTACGGTATGACGGAAACCATCACTCATATTGCGGCTTCAAAACTTTCCGTACCCAAAAAACCATTTCGCGCGTTGGATGGAATTCATCTTGAGGTTCGCAAAAACGGCTGTTTGGTGGTAGATGCACCCGATATCACAGACCAGTTGATTCACACCAATGATTTGGTAGAAATGCATGATGAAAGAACTTTTACCTATCTGGGGAGAAGAGATAACGTGATCAACAGTGGAGGCGTTAAAATTTCACCAGAGGTAGCAGAGCGAAAATTGGCCCATCACATTCGATTTCCCTTTTTTCTTCACGGTATTCCGGATGAGGTTTTGGGGCAAAAGCTCATCATGGTGGTTGAGGCGAGTGAGGTTCAAGCCAAAGATGTTGAGCAACAGTTGGCAGCTTGTGATAGCTTGGAAAAGTTTGAAGTACCCAAGACTTTATTTTGTGTTTCTGAAATATTGAGAAATAATGGGAAATACCTCAGGGCCAAGACGGTCGATACTTTAACGATCACTTAGACCTGTAAAAGTCCCATATTAAATCTTTTGTTGACCGGAGCATGATTGGCAGCATCAATTCCTATACTGATCCACTTTCGCGTTTCTACTGGGTCAATGATGGCATCTGTCCATAACCGGGCGGCGGCGTAATAGGCTTGTGTTTGTTTGTCGTATCGAGATTTGATTTTCTTTAGAAGATCTTTTTCCTTTTTAGGATCAATTTTTTCCCCTTCTTTTTTGAGCTTTGATTTTTCGATTTGTAGTAAAACTTTGGCGGCCTGTTCGCCTCCCATTACGGCCATTTTAGACCCTGGCCATGCCAGAATCAGTCGCGGGTCAAAGGCTCTTCCACACATGGCATAATTTCCTGCACCGCTAGAATTGCCCATAACGATTGTAAATTTGGGAACCACCGAGTTGGCCATAGCATTGACCATTTTAGCTCCGTCTTTTATAATGCCTCCATGTTCTGCCTTACTACCCACCATAAAACCAGTAACATCTTGTAAGAAAACCAAAGGAATTTTACGTTGATTACAGTTGGCAATAAAACGAGTGGATTTATCGGCAGCATCTCCATAAATGACTCCGCCAAACTGGGTCTCTCCTTGCCTGTTTTTGACCATCTTTCTTTGATTGGCCACGATCCCCACAGCCCAACCGTTGATTCTGGCATAGGCAGTAATCATCGTTTTTCCGTAATCGGCTTTGTACTCCTCCATAGAATCATCATCGATAAGACAATCGATGATGCGGTAGGTATCATAGGGTAGGGTTTTATCGGAAGGAAGAATTTTATAAATATCATCCACTTTTTTCTTTGGTGGGAAAATTTTTATTCTGTTAAAACCGGCTTTGGAATTGTCCCCAATTTTTTCCATCAATGATTTGATACGATTCAGAGCATCTGAGTCGTCTTTGGCCTTGTAATCCGCAATGCCACTGATTTCGGAATGGGTGGTCGCTCCTCCCAAGGTTTCGTTGTCGATTTCCTCTCCTATAGCGGCTTTGACCAGATAACTTCCTGCTAGAAAAATACTGGCGGTTTTGTCCACGATAATGGCTTCATCGGACATGATGGGAAGGTAGGCACCGCCTGCCACACAACTGCCCATGACTGCTGCAATTTGAACGATACCCTCACTGCTCATTTGGGCATTGTTTCTAAAGATTCTTCCAAAGTGTTCTTTGTCGGGGAAAATTTCATCTTGTCGGGGGAGAAATACCCCAGCACTGTCCACCAAGTAAATGATGGGAATTCTGTTTTCTAAAGCAATCTCCTGTGCCCGTAAATTCTTTTTTGCACTGATGGGAAACCATGCGCCTGCTTTAACAGAGGCATCGTTGGCGACGATGATACAGAGTTTTTGGGCAACGTAACCCATAACAATGACAACGCCTGCAGCAGGACATCCGCCCTCTTCTTCATACATTTCGTAGCCCGCTAAAGCTCCGATCTCTATGCTTTCTGAATCATTGTCTAATAGATAATCGACCCGCTCTCGGGCAGTCATTTTCCCCTGAGATCTGATTTTTTCTAGTTTTGACTTGCCTCCACCCAATTTGATTTGGGCTGTTTTTTGTTGTAACTCAGAGACCAACATTTTGTTTTGGTCTTTGTTTTTTTCTAAGGCGAGATCTGTTTTTGGCACCAATTGATGAGTGTTGTTTCTACAAATATAATGTATGCGAATCTTTATGACCTTTTAACACCATGAAAAAAGGATAAAAGACGAAAAGCTTTTTTATAAATATGGTTTGTACGGAATTAATCTTCCTATACCCTCATAAAGGAAAGGTCAACTATTTAGAACCCGTCATGTCCTCTGGTTTAACCCATTGATCAAATTCTTCGGAAGTGAGGTAACCCAAAGAAAGCGAAGCTTCTTTGAGTGTTGTTCCCTCTTCATGGGCTTTGTTCGCAATTTCTGCGGCTTTGTAATAACCGATTTTGGTATTTAGGGCGGTAACCAACATTAGGGAATTGTTGACCAATTCCTCAATACGTTGGTGATTGGGTTCTATGCCGAGCACACAATTTTCTGTAAAGCTTAGGCATGCATCGCCTATGAGCTGAGCCGATTGTAAAATATTGGCCGCCATTAGGGGTTTAAAAACATTGAGTTCGTAATGCCCCTGAAGTCCTCCTACACCAATAGCGACATCGTTACCCATCACCTGAGCACAAACCATGGTTATGGCTTCACACTGTGTGGGGTTGACCTTTCCGGGCATGATGGAGCTACCGGGTTCATTGGCGGGGATGCTAATCTCTCCAATTCCAGATCGAGGCCCTGAGGCCATCAGACGAATATCATTGGCGATTTTATTGAGTGAAACAGCAATCTGTTTTAGAGCACCATGGGTTTCTACAATGGCATCGTGGGCTGCTAAGGCTTCAAATTTATTTTGGGCAGTAACAAAAGGTAGTCCAGTAAATTCGGCGATGTAGTCCGCCACTTTTTCGGCATAGCCCTCTGGAGTGTTGATTCCTGTTCCAACGGCAGTTCCTCCGAGCGCCAGTTCAGACAAATGGCTAAGGGTATTTTTTAGTGCTTTGATGCCATGTTCCAATTGGGAAACATAGCCAGAAAACTCTTGACCCAAGGTCAGTGGAGTGGCGTCCATCAGGTGAGTACGTCCAATTTTGACCACCGATTGAAAAGCAACTGATTTTTCCGATAAGGCTTTTTTTAGTTTTTCCAGTCCTGGAAGTGTGGTTTCTATAATTTTTTTGTAGGCGGCAATGTGCATGCCTGTGGGGAAGGTGTCATTGGAGGACTGGGATTTATTGACATCGTCATTGGGGGCCAAGGTTTTATTTCCTTCACCCAATTTGTTCCCTTCCAAAACATGAGCCCGGTTGGCGATGACTTCATTGACATTCATATTGCTTTGAGTTCCCGATCCCGTTTGCCAAATTACCAATGGAAATTGGTCATCGAGTTTACCCTCCAATATTTCGTCACAAACTTTAGCGATAAGATCTCTTTTGTTTTGATCCAAAATCCCTGCATCACAGTTAGTATAGGCAGCCGCTTTTTTGAGATAAGCAAAACCGTAAATAATTTCTATAGGCATAGAGGCTACTGCACCAATCTTAAAATTGGATCTTGAGCGTTCGGTCTGTGCACCCCAATAGGCATCTACAGGGACTTTTACCTCTCCAAGAGTATCTTTTTCAATGCGATGGTTCATAATCATTTCTGTTTAACAGAACAAAAATAAAGCTTTTGTTCGAGGCTGTTGAAATAAATTTGGGAGATACTTTATGGAGAAAAAGAAAAAGCTGTAAATTTGAATCAGAATTTTAGATCATGTTTGAATTTGACCAATATTTAGGTTTTTTAGCTTTCTTATCCATCTTAACCCTGGGCTTCTGGTTAATGATATTTCTTTTGACCTTTGTCATTCCTTACTGGCTGTTTGGGTCTTTGATGCAATATCTAAAAGATAGAAGGGAAAAGAGAAAATCTTAGTTTCCTAAAATCCGAATCCTCCATCATTATTACCACCTCCGCCACCTTGAGGTCTTCTGCTTTGGGGTTTGTCTTTCTGATTGATCCTGTAGGTCAATGAGAGGTTGAAGGAAGGTAAACTTCTTCTGTAAAGTGCATCGTTGGTGAATGTGGGAGTAAAGGTCTTAGAGCGATACATGGCGGTGTTGAATAAGTCACTAACCCTAAAAGATAATGTTCCTTTCTTTTTAAAAACGTCTTTGCTGAGTGCCATACTAGTAAAAATCATTCCTCTGCTTTTGGACTGAGCCGTTTCTCTTGGACCTCTGAAAAAAACTTGGGTTTGCCAGTCGATGTCCTTAAAAATGGTGAATTTTGCGTTGGCTCGAGAAAACCAACTTAGATTGGTTCTGCCCAGATCTACACCTTCGTGGATTCCAATCGTTTCAGAATTAAAAAGATTGAAGTTCAAAAAAATTCTTGATTTCCTCGAGGGGTTATAGCTCAGTGTAAATTCAAATCCAGTTCGATTGTTTTCTGCAATATTGATAGGACTTCTGACAATGATCGGAACTTCGATAAAGTCAGTGGTGGATTCCCCCTCACTGACAATTACCTTTTGCCCACTGTCCTCAGCGATGAAAGTAAATACTTCGGTTGATTTCTGATAGTAGACAGAAGTATTAAAAGTTACTTTATCCCATCTTTTGAGGTATCCCACGTCAACAGTGTTGGAGTAGCTGGGATCCAAGTCTGCATTTCCTTGAAAAAAGTTGGCCACACTAGATCTGGAAGGGAAAGGATTTAAAAATCTTCCCCTAGGTCTTGATATTCTTCTGCTGTATCCCAATATGATACTTTCTGTATCGCTAAATTCATAGGATAAATTGAGGGTTGGGAAAAATTTAGTATATTTTTTTTGATTATAATCGTTGATGGTACGTTGATCCACAATAATTTTTGAGTCTTCCATTCTCAGACCGATAAGAAAGGAAAATGCGTCAATTTTTTTACCATATTGGGTGTACAAAGCGTTGATGTGTTCTTTATAGATTAGTACATTCGATAAATCTGTGTTTCTCGCAAAGCCACCATTTTGGATTTGAAAGACTTGATAGTCGGTTTCTTGATTGTTAAAATTCCCTCGGTATCCAAATTCAAATTGGGTGTTTTTGTCCAAGGGTAGTACATAGTCTGCTTGAAGCAGTATTCTTTTTTCACTTTCAAGCTGATTGACTTTTTCATCTCTGTTTTTCAAACTATTATCTATGTCTGCTTTTTCGTCTTCTTTGTTTTCTTCGTATTGAAAAACAGCTGTGAATTTTTGACCTTCCTCATCCATTTCAGAGTCAAAATTGAGGCTGATCTGACGGGCATCGTCTTTGTCGGTTTCCAACTCGATCAATTGGGACTGGTCGATCAAAACTTTATTCTCATCAAATCTTTTGAGGATGTTTTTGGTATAATCGTCCCCACTGCGGTCACGGATAAATCCACTGAGGATTAATGAGGTTTTTTCTTTGAAATAATACTCTACGCCCAAACTGGAAAAGAAACTAAAATTTTCCCGTTCGGGACTTCGGGATTCTTCGAGGAAAGTACTGGGATTTTCACCGTTAAAGTATTCATTTTCATTAAATACATTTCCGATTGACAGGCTTTTGCTATAGGAGTTGGTGGAAAAGATATTGAATTTATTTTTCCTCAGATTGACGTTAGCCGAGCCTCCATAGGCAGATGGAATAATATCGGTGTGAGTTTGTCCTGCATTGGCTACAAAATTACCGTTAAATCCTAGAAGTTCTTGTTTTTTGAGTATGATGTTCAGAATTCCTGCGGTTCCTTCGGCACCGTATCGGGCAGAAGGGGAGGTAACCACCTCTACTTTTTCTATGGATTCTGCTGGGAGTTGCTGTAGTCCTTGGGGTCCTGAAATTCCAACCAAACCCGAGGGTTTGCCATTGATGAGAATTCTTACATTATCATTTCCTCTTAGCGCAACATTGCCTTCTATGTCAACGGTAACAGATGGAACATTGTCCAAAACATCGGCCACACTTCCTCCCCTAACGGTTAGGTCTTTACCGACATTGTATATGCGCTTGTCGAGTCTGATTTCCACTTCGGTTTTTTCGGCCATGACCTCAACTCCTTCCAGTGCGGTACTGCCAATGGTAAGGCCAATAGTTCCCAAATCCATACTGCTCTTGATGAGCACACCCGTTTTGGTAAAACGATCAAAACCAATGTATTCGATACTGATATCATAAGTGCCGGGAAAAACATCCACCATGAATTTTCCGTCAAAACCAGTGATTCCTCCTTGAAGTCGGTCGGGGTTCTTTGTGTTTTTGAGACTGATGGTTGCGTATTCTAAGGTCTGCTGGGTTTCTTGATCGAGAACTATTCCAGTCAACTTTAGTTTGGGGATATTTCCAGTCGGTCGTTGTCCAAAAAGAGAATTAAAAATACAGATAAGGGTGAGTGCATAAACTTTTTTCATGTGTTGAATATTGATTTAGACCCACTGATTTTCAAAAGGTTTAACCCTATTTTAGAAAATCAACCAAATTTTCTATGGGTCGTGCCAAAACGCCTTTGTTGGCAGTAGTAACTAAGGGTCTTTCAATCAATTTGGGGTGTTCGACCAAAAGTTCTAAGATCTGATCTTCACTCAGGTTTTTGGAAGCGTATTCTTTTTTCCAAAGGGCTTCGTTTATACGAAGTATTTCGGAAGGTTTTCTGTCGATCTTTTTTAAAACATCACCGAGTGTGTTTTTGTCAAAAGACTGATCTAGATATTTGACGATTTCAAAGGAAAGGTCATTTTGCTCGAGGTATTGAACCACCTCGCGGGATTTCCTGCATCGGGGGTTGTGGTATACGGTTAATGACATGATACAAAAAACCCATCTTTAAGAGATGGGTTGTGGGTTTTAAAATAATTATTTGATTTTGTCAACGACTGCCTTAAAGGCTTGGGGATTGTTCATGGCCAAATCGGCTAAAACTTTTCGGTTGAGTTCAATATTATTGGACTTCACTTTTCCCATAAACTGGCTGTAGGACATTCCGTGTTCTCTGGCGCCAGCATTAATTCTGGCAATCCACAATGACCTGAAATTTCTCTTTTTGGTTCTTCGGTCACGGTAGGCGTAAAGCATAGCCTTTTCGACTGCGTTTTTGGCAACAGTCCAAACGTTTTTCCTTCTTCCAAAATAACCTTTGGCGAGTTTGAGGATTTTTTTTCGACGGGCTCTTGAAGCCACTGAGTTTACTGATCTTGGCATTTTAATTTAGTTTTTTGACATGGGCGGTTTTTCAACACTTTTTGGCCACATATCAGGGTGATACATAGATTAACCGTGATTGATTTATTTCAATCGTAATTGTTCTTTGATATTGTTTGCGTCGCTGTCGTGAACCAATGTAGAATGGGTCAATTTCAGTTTTCGCTTTTTAGACTTTTTGGTCAGTATATGACTTTTAAAAGCGTGTTTTCTTTTTATTTTTCCGGTACCAGTAAGCTTAAATCGCTTTTTGGCACTGGATTTTGTTTTCATTTTTGGCATTTCGTCGAATATTTATTTTTTATTTCTTTTTGGGTGATATGAACATGGTCATTCTCTTACCTTCTAAACGGGGCATCTGCTCTACTTTTCCAATTTCTTCCAAGTCTTGTGCCAATCTCAAAAGCAAGATTTGACCTTGTTCTTTGAATACAATGGATCTACCTTTAAAGAACACAAAAGCTTTGAGTTTGGCTCCATCGTTTAAAAATTTCTCTGCGTGTTTTTTCTTAAACTCATAGTCGTGTTCGTCAGTTTGTGGGCCGAATCGTATTTCTTTGATGATCACCTTGGTGGCCTTGGATTTGAGTGCCTTTTCGCGCTTTTTTTGTTCGTATAGAAATTTTTTGTAATCCAAAATTTTGCAAACTGGTGGGGAAGCTTTTGGAGAAATCTCTACCAGATCTAACTCTAGTTCTTCGGCAAGGGCAATGGCTTTGGGAAGTCTGTAAACTCCTACCTCAACGTTGTCCCCAACCAATCTGATTTCGTTAGCGGTGATCTTTTCGTTGATTTTGTGAGGGTTTTCTTTTATGATCCTCGCAGGCTTATTCGATCTTCTCCTTCGTATTGCTATGACTTACTTTTTTTAAATTAATTTTCAAATTTAGAGATACTTTCTGATACCTCTTTTTCTATGAGTTCGGCAAAGCTTTCTAGGCTCATTGCACCCACATCACCTTTTCGGTGTTTTCTTACAGAAACATTATTCAACTCTGCTTCTTTTTCTCCCAAGATCAACATAAAAGGAACTTTACTCAATTCAGCTTCTCGGATTTTTTTCCCGATGGTTTCATTTCTATTGTCTAGAGAGCCGCGAATTTCGTTATTTTCAAGGAAATTTAAAACTTTTTGAGCGTATTTTTCGTGTTTTTCACTCACACTCAATAAGTTCACTTGGGTAGGGGCGAGCCAAAGCGGGAAATTACCTCCGGTGTGTTCCAATAAAATGGCAACAAATCGCTCCAAACTTCCGAAGGGTGCACGGTGAATCATGATGGGTCGATGGAGTTCATTGTCACTGCCTTTATAAGTAAGGTCGAACCGCTCGGGTAAGTTATAATCTACTTGTATGGTTCCCAATTGCCACTTTCTTCCTAGGGCATCTTTGACCATAAAATCGAGCTTTGGACCATAAAAGGCAGCTTCGCCCTTTTCGATTACAAAATCTAACCCTTTTTCTTGGGCTGCATCAATGATGGCTTGTTCAGCTTTTTCCCAATTTGCAGTATCTCCTATATATTTTTCTGGTTTTTTGGGATCTCGAATCGAGACCTGTGCTTGAAAATTGTCAAAGCCCAAAGAACCAAAAACATATAAGACCAAATCGATGACGTTTTTAAACTCTTGATCCAGTTGATCTGGGGTACAAAAAATATGGGCATCATCTTGGGTAAAGCCCCTCACTCGGGTTAGGCCGTGAAGTTCTCCGCTTTGTTCGTATCGGTAAACGGTTCCAAACTCAGCATATCTTTTGGGCAATTCTTTATAACTCCAAGGGCGGGTATTGTAAATTTCACAGTGGTGGGGGCAATTCATGGGTTTGAGGAGAAATGTTTCTCCTTCGGCAGGGGTCTCTATGGGCTGGAAACTGTCTTCTCCATATTTTTCATAATGTCCGGAAGTCATGTACAGTTCTTTGTTTCCGATATGGGGTGAAATGACCTGTTCATATCCAGCTTTCTTTTGCGCAGCTTTTAAAAAACTTTCCAACCTTTCTCTTAAAGCAGCCCCTTTGGGCAACCAAAGCGGGAGTCCTTGTCCTACTTTTTGAGAAAAAGTAAACAGTTCTAGTTCTTTTCCCAGCTTTCTGTGATCTCGTTTTTTGGCTTCTTCAAGGAGTTCTAAGTACTCCGTCAATTCTTTTTGTTTGGGAAAAGAAATACCGTAAACTCTGGTCAGTTGTTTATTTTTTTCATCTCCTCTCCAGTAGGCTCCTGCCACGTTCAAAAGCTTGACGGCTTTGATGAATCCGGTATGGGGAATGTGTCCTCCACGACACAGATCTGTAAAGTCAGCATGATCACAAAAGGTGATGGTGCCATCCTCCAAATTTTCGATGAGTTCTACTTTATAGGGGTTTTCGTCTTTATGATAAAAATCCAAGGCCTCTTGTTTTGAGGCAGACCGCATTTTGAATTCGAATTTTTGACGGGCAAATTCCAAAAACTTTTTTTCAATGTCTTTGAGTTCTTTTTCCGTAATAGAATGCGTTCCAAAATCTACATCATAATAGAATCCTTTCTCGATGGCAGGCCCTATAGTGAGTTTGGCGTTTGGATAAAGTGCCAGTATGGCTTGAGCCAATACATGGGCAGAAGAATGCCAGAAGGCATTTTTTCCTAGATCGTCATTCCAAGTAAACAATTGAATGTTTCCATCTTCTAACAAAGGGGTGGAAGCCTCAACGACTTGATCGTTGAATTTGGCAGACAATACATTTCGGGCCAAGCCTTCGCTGATGCCTTGGGCTATTTCAAAAGGAGTGGTTCCTTCGGCGTAGGTGCGGAGCGATTGGTCGGGAAAACGAATTTCAATCATAGTGATCTTGAATGATGCGCAAAGATAAGGGGTCTATTGCTGGCAAGCAATCGATTTTTAGAGTTTTGTTTTTCGTTCTCCCAAAAGGGCATTGACTATGGTTTTAATGCCCGAAAAACCGTAATAAAAGGCAATAATCAGCAAAAGGATTCCAAAGATCAGTACGGGGAGGTATAGGGGGTGGGACTGATTTTTAAAGGCTTGATGAACGATGAATGGCCCTACAAAACAGCAGAGCAAAAACAAACTCATTTTTTTTAATCCTTTTTGGAGTAAGGGCTTATTCATCTTCTATTTTCTGATCACAAAGATAAAAAACAGATTTTGTAAAGAGTAATATCATACTTGCAAACAAAATAAAGTAGATTGTTGTCTTTATCAATACTCTTTTTTAAAAAGTTGATCCGTATAATTGTAAGTGCTTAAGTATTCTCTTCGAATTGCTTTAAGACATTGGGGTTATATCCTCAAATATACCAAAAATGTATGGTATGCAACCTATGAATTGTGATGGGCATCAATGGCAGCCCGAACATTATCATGCTTTTTTAACAGTTTTTTGGCTTCACTGTGTGAAACCTTAAGTTCACCCATAACCATTCTTTCGGCACGGCCTACCAACTTATCATTGGACAATTTCATATCCACCATTTTATTGCCTTTAACACGTCCGAGTTGGATCATGGTAGCAGTGGTGATCATGTTGAGGATGAGTTTTTGTGCGGTTCCCGCTTTCATACGTGAACTTCCAGTAAGGAATTCAGGGCCTACAATTACCTCGATGGGAAAATCACTAACCGATGCAAGTGGCGCATTTAAGTTACAGCAAATGCATCCAGTGGGAATACCATTTTGTTGACATTGATCCAATCCACCTACCACATAGGGAGTGGTGCCTGAGGCTGCAATACCCACGATGATGTCTTGGCTACTGATATTGTATTGACTAAGGTCTTTCCAAGCTTGTTGGGTATCGTCTTCTGCATTTTCGATGGAATTTCGTAGAGCAAAATCTCCTCCAGCGATGATTCCGATTACTTTCTCTGGGTCGGTGCCAAAAGTAGGAGGACATTCTGAGGCGTCCAAAACACCCAGTCGGCCACTGGTTCCTGCTCCAATATAAAAGAGGCGACCTCCGTTTTGAAGTTGTTTCACCACTTTTATAATCAGTTGTTCGACTTGGGGTAATACTTTCCCTACAGCCGCTACTGCATTTTGATCTTCTTGGTGAATTCCAGACAGCAATTCACTAACGGTTTTCTGCTCTAAAGCATCGTAATGCGAGTCTTTTTCGGTTATTTTTTCAAAATTCATATTTTATAATATGTATATTTTTTAATTAAAACGATCTCCAATGTAAATAAATTGTTAACTTAGCGTTATCTAAACTTTATTATATATAGTATTATGTTCCTATTTTCGAAAAAAATTATCGGATTCTTGGGGATTACTCAGTTGATTACATGGGTGCGATTATACGGTCAACGATACAAAAATTTTTATAACGAGTCCATTAATCTATAGTTCCGATAAAACTCGGTCTTTATCCCAGTTTCGCTTCTAAGTTGACTTTGATGGCATCCAAAAATTTCTGAGTGGTCAGATAATGTGAGGGATTTAAGTCTTCTTTGTGAATGAGTAATGCCAAGTCTTTGGTCATTTTACCACTTTCAATAGTTTCAATACAAACGGCTTCCAATGTTTGACAAAAATCAATTAACGATTGGTTGTTGTCCAATTTTCCTCTGTGTGCCAGTCCTCTTGTCCAGGCAAATATGGAGGCCATAGGGTTGGTAGAGGTTTCTTTACCTTTTTGGTGTTGTCTGTAGTGTCTGGTTACTGTTCCGTGGGCCGCCTCGGCTTCCATGATTTCCCCGTCGGGGGTAACTAGGGTAGAGGTCATCAGTCCTAAAGAACCAAAACCTTGGGCAACGGTATCGGACTGAACGTCTCCGTCGTAATTTTTACAAGCCCAAACAAATCCACCATTCCATTTCATAGCCGCAGCGACCATATCATCGATCAAACGATGCTCATAGGTAATACCAGCGGCTTCAAATTTATCTTTGAATTCGTTGTCAAATACTTCCTGAAAAATATCTTTAAAACGACCGTCATAAGCTTTCATGATGGTGTTCTTGGTAGAAAAGTAGAGGGGCCAACCTTTGTCAAGGGCTCTGTTCATACAAGACCTTGCAAATCCAAAAATGGAAGATTCAATGTTGTACATGCTCATGGCAACACCGTTTTCTTGGAAATTATAAACTTCCCAAGAAGTGGGTTCACTTCCGTCCTCTGGGGTAAAAGTCATGGTGAGTTTTCCCTTACCAGTAATCACAGCATCGGTGGCTTTGTATTGATCGCCAAAAGCGTGCCTTCCAATACATATGGGTTTGGTCCACCCTTGAACATAACGGGGGACATTTTTCATGATGATGGGCTCGCGGAATACAGTTCCACCAACAATATTACGGATGGTTCCGTTGGGAGAGCGGTACATTTTTTTGAGTCCAAACTCTACAACTCGATCCTCATCGGGCGTAATGGTAGCACATTTGATTCCTACTTTATATTTTTTGATGGCTTCTGCAGCATCAATGGTAATCTGATCCTCTGTAGCATCTCTGGACTCCATACCAAGGTCATAGTAAAGGAGTTCGACATCTAGATAAGGAAGGATTAATTGTTCTTTGATAAATTTCCAAATGATTCTGGTCATTTCGTCACCATCGATCTCTACGACCGGATTCTCGACAACAATTTTCGACATTTAAATTTCAATTAAGGTTGCACAAATATAATGAAGGATCAGCATAGTTTGACTAATGTTTTGTGATTTTGTCCTACAAAAAAACCGCTCTAAAGCGGTTTGATTATTTTATTGCTCTTTGATTCGGGCTTTTTTACCTCGCAATTGTTTGAAGTAATAAATCCTGGAGCGTCTGACTTTTCCTTTTTTGTTGATTTCAATTTTTTGAATGGTCGGTAAATTGAGTGGGAAAATTCTCTCCACTCCAACAGTTCCAGACATTTTACGAATGGTAAATGACTTGGAAAGTCCCTGACCTTTGATCTGGATGACTACCCCTCTAAAGAACTGGGTTCTTACTTTGTCTCCTTCACGAATTTCATAATAGACGGTGATGGTGTCTCCAGCAGAAAATTCTGGAAAGTCCTTTTTTTGGATGAATTCTTCTTGAACAAAATTAACGAGTGCTTCCATTGGATTGCGATTGATCAACTCCCATTTAGGGATGATTCTGATTTTATTGGGTGCAAATTTAAGACTATTTTTGATTTAAACAACATCCATATGGTGTTTAACGGATAAAAAAATCAATCGGGATCTTCGAACAGATCGGGTCTTGTGATTTTTGTTTTTTCCACAGCTTGGTTTTCCCTCCATTTTTCCACCTCGGGGGTGTTGCCCGAAGTGAGAATTTTGGGAACCTCCCAACCCTTGTAATTGGCCGGACGGGTGTAGATGGGTGGGGCCAATAGGCCGTCTTGATAGCTGTCGGTCAGGGCAGAGGATTCGTCCCCCAAAACCCCCGGAATGAGACGAATGATACTGTCACACAAAACGGCAGCGGCCAATTCCCCGCCCGAAAGGACAAAATCACCGATCGAAATTTCGCGGGTGATCAGGTGGTCTCTGACACGTTGATCCACGCCTTTGTAGTGTCCACATAGGAGGATGATATTTTCTTGGGTGGACAGGGCATTGGAAATGCTTTGATTGAGTTGCTCTCCATCGGGAGTAAGGTAGATGATTTCATCGTATGTCCTTTCTTTTTTGAGTTGGTAAATGCAACGGTCTATGGGTTCTATTTTCATGACCATTCCTGCGCCACCGCCAAAAGGGTAATCGTCCACTTGTTTTTGTTTGTTTTGGGCGTAGTCGCGGAGGTTGTGGAAATTGACCACTACCTTTTGGGCATCTATGGCCCGCTTGAGAATGGAGGCCTCAAATGGACTGCTGAGCAATTCCGGAAAAAGGGTAATGATATCGATCTGCATTTGCTGCAAAGGTTTTATAAAAAAAGAAGTTACCAAAACTTTTGCAACTTTTTATGGGTAGGTAAGGTGGACGCGTTATAGACATGCGCCAGTCGGGTTAGAGTGTTTAATTACTCGTGCATAAATTTAGAAACATCCCATAAAATCATGGTTTTGTCAAAGCTTCCGCTTAACACATCTTCTTGGGTATAGCTTAGGTGCTTCGGTAAGTTGTTAAGTTTGGGCAATACGGCAATATGACCGTCTTGGTTAAGTGAACGAACCGATTGATTGGTTAGGCCAATGCTTTAAGGCTATTATTGGCAGTAGCTTTTTCTGGAGGTTGTCAAAGTTGAAAAAAAGGGATTGATATTTTATCGAGGAAAGGATTCTTTTAGCACAAAATTCCTCTTGTATTCTGATGGATGGAATTGATCCATTAGTAACCTGCTGCCTGACCGTCTTTCCGGCTTTCGCTTGCCCCATAATAGACCTTATTGCGCTCGTCCCACATGATCGCTTGATAGCCTCCATATCCCCCTATTTTGAATTGGATTTTATGTCCCTTTTTAGCCAATGCTCGGATCACGTCATAGTCAATCCCAGTTTCTAAATATAGGATTCCGCCATCCGTCATGACTTGACCTGTGGGTTGTGAAGAGCCTCCGTGTTGGATCCGTGGGGCATCGCCCGCTTCTTGCAAATTCATTTTAAAATCAATTAGATTGACCACAATTTGAGCATGTCCCTGGGGTTGCATCGCGCCTCCCATCAGGCCGAAACTGACCCAGGGTTTTCCATCTTTGGTGATAAATGCCGGAATAATGGTATGGAAAGGACGTTTGCCGGGTTGGTAAGCGTTCATATGATTTTCGTCCAAAGAAAATAACTCCCCGCGATCCTGCAATACAAAACCGAGTCCCGGAGGTGTCATGCCAGACCCCATTCCTCTGTAGTTGCTCTGAATCAGCGATACCATATTCCCGTTTTCATCGGCAACCGTTAAATAGATCGTATCTCCATCGCGAAGTTTACTTTCATTGATGCGCCTGGCAGCCCTATCGGGGTTGATGAGTTTCCGGCGTTCCTCTGCATAGGCTTTGGAGATCAGTTGTTGGACAGGTACTTGGGCAAAATCCATATCGGCATAATATTTTGCCCGATCTTCAAATGCTAATTTCTTTGCTTCTGTGAAGGTGTGTATGTATGCCTCCGAACCGAATCCCATCTCGGCAATATCGTAGCCTTCCAATAAATTCAGAATTTGCAAGGCAGCAATGCCTTGTCCGTTTGGAGGAATTTCCCATACCTCATAGCCGCGATAATTGGTCGACACCGGTTCTACCCATTCGGAGGTGTGATTGGCCATATCTTCATAGCTTAAAAATCCTCCTTGCTCTTTCATATATTGGGCAATGGTGCGGGCAATCTCGCCTTTGTAAAACGCATCGCGTCCCCCTTTCGCTATTATTTTAAAGGTATTGGCCAAATCAGGATTTTTAAATATTTCTCCTTTGATCGGTGCTTTACCATTAGGGGCAAAAACCTCTGCAAACCCTTCGTATCTCGATAGAAAAGGAACGCTCAACCCTATGTAGTAGGCAATTAATTCTGTCACGGGGAACCCATTTTCCGCATAGTCTATCGCGGGTGTCTTAGCTGAGGTCAATGAGGGTAGGGATTACAGCACTTATTTACTATAATTATAAAAATTAATTGCAATGAATTTTTAGGATCGCTAAGAAAAGGGAAATTGCTTAAAAGAGAGGAACCCATCTTAGTTTCCGGTCGATTTTGGGTATAAAAAAAGAGCTGTCTTTTGGGACAGCTCTTGAGTAATGCTATAAAGGGATTTTATTATTCAAAAATAATCCTTTCCCTTTCCCCATTGGGTTTAAGGAATAGGATACTGGAAAGACTTTCAAAATCGACCGCATCCACATCGGCTACATCTTTGATTTTTTTGTTGTTGATCTCCAAGAGAATAAACCCTTCGTCTATTCCGTAGCGATAGAGACGCTGGTTGCCCAATTCCTTGATGATCACACCGTGATCCAAGTCGAAGTACTCCTTTTGTTCGGCATTGATATTGGTGAGATACATTCCCAAAAACTGAGTGGTATTGGTTTTCTTAAGAGTAACGGTAATTTTCTCTCTGGTATTGTCTCTGCTGTAGCTGACCATCACTTTTTCCCCGGGTCTTTTGGTGGAGAGATAACCCGTCAGATCGGAAAAGGTATTGATTTTGACATCGTCCACTTTTTTGATGATATCACCGTTTTTCAATCCGGCTTCGGCGGCGCCCATTCCTTCGATCACTTCACCAATAAGGAAACCTTGCGTTTCATTGACCTCAAATTTTTCCGCCAATTCGGCATTGAGAGCACTACCGGAAACCCCGAGCAATCCTTTTTGAACGTTTCCGTATTCGATCAAATCCTCAAAAATTTTTCTCACAATATTGCTGGGAACAGCAAAAGAGTAGCCCACAAAACCACCCGTAAAAGATGATATGGCCGTGTTGATCCCGATCAACTCGCCGTCGGTATTGACCAATGCGCCTCCGCTGTTGCCCACGTTTACAGCAGCATCGGTTTGGATAAAGGATTGATTTTTACTGTCTCTGTCATTGAGGTCTCTCGATTTGGCACTAATGATCCCCGCCGTTACGGTCGAGTTGAGGTTGAAGGGATTTCCAACAGCCAAAACCCATTCTCCAATACGGGCCACTTCAGAGTCACCAAAAGGAATAAAAGGCAATAATTCATCGGATTTTATTTTTAAAACTGCCAAATCGGTACTGGGATCCGATCCAATGATTTCTGCGATATAAGTCTTGTTCTTGTTAGAGGTAACTTCGATTTCCGTGGCGTCCTCTATCACATGATAGTTGGTGATGATCAATCCGTCGGGAGACACGATCACACCCGACCCTGTTCCAATTCTTTTATCATCAAAATCATCGCCATAAAATTGTCTCATCCAACCGGAAAGCTTGCCTTTTTGAATACTGGTGTTTTTTACGTGAACCACAGCATTCACTGTTTTTTCTGCTGCTCGGGTGAAATCGGTCATTTCGCCAGCGACCTTATTGGTGTTGAAACTGTAGGTGGTGGGAATTAAGCTAGGCTTTTCATTTTCTACAATTTCAATTTTCTCTTTCGAGAAATAATCATGAGCGGCCAAAGTAACCAAGGCACTTACGGCAGCGATCATCAGGGTTTTTAATGTAGATTTCATATTCATTTTTTATTCTTTAGTACAAAATTAGAAATTCTATCCTTTAGTGATCTTTCATTTAACGACTATTTAACAGATTCAATTGCGGTTAAATTTTCCCTAAATTTGACCCATGGATTTTCAATTTGAAAAATATCAAGGGGCGGGCAATGATTTTATCATCATCGACGACCGTAAAGAAAATTTCCCGGATCAAGACCACAGTCTGATCCAAAAACACTGTGATCGTCATTTTGGCATCGGAGCCGATGGCTTGATTTTGGTCAGGGATTCGGATCGTTCTGATTTTAAAATGCTCTATTTCAATGCCGATGGTCATCCCAGTAGCCTTTGTGGCAATGGGAGTAGGTGTGTGTTTGCCTTTGCCAATAAACACCAAATGATTGGTAATGAGGGAACCTTTGAAACTTCCGACGGGATTCACAGAGGATCACTCACTCCTGATGATTTGATTTGCATCGAAATGGGAGATGTACTTACAATTGAAAAAAGGGGGTCGGCCATCTTTATGGATACTGGTTCCCCTCACCATATAGAATTTGTTGATCAGGTTTCGGCCATTGATGTCAAAACCCAAGGAGCAGCCATTCGATACGGGGCTCCTTATTTTGAGACTGGTTCTAATGCCAACTTTGTTGAAAAAGTAAATGAAAAGGAGTTCAACATCAGAACCTACGAAAGGGGCGTCGAGGACGAAACCCTGGCCTGTGGGACCGGAGCAGTTGCCGCAGCGATTGGGGCTCATTTTTCTGGACAGACCCCTCTAGATATGGTCAATATTAATGCCTTGGGTGGTTGTTTGCAAGTCTCGTTTACCCCCGATTCGGGACAATACAAAAACATCCTATTGATCGGCCCTGCCACCTATGTTTTTTCGGGTAACTTGACGACGGAATGATTCAACTTCAAAATGAAATACTAAGTCTAAGGGCCCTAGAGCCCGAAGACATTGATCTCCTGTATGATTTGGAAAACGACCCTGATCTATGGAAGTATTCCAATCGGTTGCAGCCCTATTCCAGAGATTTACTGCAAAAATACATTGCCAATGCCCACAAAGATATTTTTGAAGTCCGTCAAATCAAGTTTACCATCTGTACCCCAGAGGGCAGTGCGCTTGGTTTTATTGATTTGTTTGACTACGAACCTTTGCACCACAGGGCAGGGGTGGGGTTGGTATTGCGACAGCAAGACCAAAACAAAGGGTATGGAAAGGCAGCACTCCAATTGATCGCTGTCTATGCCCAAAAGCATTTACAATTGCACCAGCTTTATGCCAACATTGCTGAAGAGAATCGAATCAGTATTCAACTTTTTGAAGGACAAGGTTACACTTTTGCCGGAAAAAAGAAAGATTGGAATTTTTATGAAGGACAGTATCACGACGAAAGTATTTATCAAAAAATGATCGAATGAAGTATAGAAAAAAAATACTGAGCATCATCGTTTTAATGGGATTGGCCGTTGGTCTCTATTTTGTTTATCTATTCGGTAAAACCTTTTTTTGGGACAACACGATTTTTGAAAAGTCCAAGGTATATGTATATATCAACGAGGGAGATGATTTTACAAAGGTAACCTCAGCTTTGACCCCCTTGTTAAAATCCATTTCTGATTTTAGTATTGCGGCGCAAAAGAAGGGCTATAGTTCCCGAGTAAAATCGGGAAAATTTGTCCTTTTAAGGGGGAGCAATAACAATGAAATCATCAATGCGCTTCGCGGAAAAAGTCTTACGGTTCGGGTAACTTTTAACAATCAGGAACGTTTGGAAGATTTGGCCGGGCGAGTGGCCCAACAAATTGCCCCTGACAGTATTACCCTGCTAAAAGCTTTTTTGGATTCAGAGTTTTTAGCGGCAAAAGGATTTTCCAAAGAAAATGCGTTGGGAATGTATTTGCCCAACACCTATGATTTTTTTTGGAACACCACGGCTGAAAATTTCAGAGATAAAATGTGGAAATCCTATCAAAAATTTTGGTCAGAGGACAGAAAAAGCAAGGCCACTGCGTTGGGTTTGACTCCTAAGGAGGTGATGAGTCTGGCGGCCATTGTCCAAAAGGAAAGTCAAAAGGCGGATGAACGTCCTCGAGTGGCAGGGGTTTACCTCAATCGACTGAAAAGAAAAATGAAGCTACAGGCCGACCCTACGGTCATCTATGCCATGAAACTCCAACTTCAAAATTTTGATATGGTCATCAAAAGGGTGCTTTATAAAGATTTAGAGATTAAATCACCATACAATACCTACCAATACAGGGGGGTGCCTCCAGGGCCTATTACCATGCCAGATATGTCGTCCATCAAGGCTGTTTTGAACGCAGAACAACATTCTTATTTGTATTTTGTGGCCAACCCCAATAATCCTGGATATCATCTATTTGCCAAAAACGGTAGGGAGCATAATAGGAATAAAAAAATTTATACCAATTGGCTCGATCGCAATCGGGTTTACCGCTAGCCCTCTTTGTGAATGATAAAAATGGCTGGTTTTTTATGAAAATGGAGTTTTGTTTTGTTCCATTCTCTCACAGTCATTGTTTTGATAAACTCATCGGGCTGGGTAAGTTCGTAAGCAATACAAAGTTTTGTTTCCCGATCGAGCGTTTTTTTTAAGTCCTCCAAAAGCTTTTCATTTCGGTAGGGGGTTTCCATAAAGATTTGGCTTTGGTCCCATTTTTGCGATCTGTTTTCCAAGTTTTTGATGGCTTTTTTACGTTCGATCTTGTCGATGGGAAGATAGCCGTTAAAGGCAAAATTTTGACCGTTCAATCCCGAACCCATCATGGCCAATAGGATGGAGGAGGGGCCCACCAAGGGTTTTACCTTGATGTTCAAGGGATAGGCTTTTTGGACGATTACCGCACCAGGATCGGCAATGCCCGGACAACCAGCGTCGGATATCAAGCCCATTTCATTGCCTTCCAAACAGGGATTCAAATAGGTGGCGATTTCTTCCGCGGAGGTGTGCTTATTGAGAGGGAAAAGTTTGAGGGTGGATTGTTTTTTGTCCGGAGTGATTTTTTTGATGAATCTCCGTGCCTCTTTTTCATTTTCAACAATGAAGTAATCCAGTTTTTCGATGATGGATTTTATCTGATTGGGAAAAGCATCAGACTGGAAGTTTTCACCCAATGAACTTGGAATAAGATATAGGGTAGGGGTCATGACTGCATTTTTTGAAGTTCTTCACTCAATTGATCGCAGGCTCGATCAATAAGGTCAAAAACCTTCTTGAAGCCATTTTCATTTCCATAATAAGGGTCGGGAACTTCATCCTCTCCCAACAGCAAAGCGACCTTGTTGAGATCGTCGGGAGTCAGAGCCATTTGCATGATGTTATCGAGATTGCTATGATCCATGACAAAGATTTTATCAAAGTGATCGAAATCATCTTGTGAAAATTTTCTGGCCTTTTGATGACTGATGTCTATTCCGTTTTGGGCCGCTACTGCTATACTTCTTTTGTCAGGCGGATTGCCGATGTGGTAAGCAGCGGTTCCAGCCGAGTCCACCTTAAAGTGGTCATGGGGCAATTTGCTTTTCAGAATGCCTTCTGCTAGGGGAGAACGACATATGTTTCCCAAGCAAACCATTAAAATTGAAGTTTTCACTTTTAGAAGTTAGAGCGAAAGTTTTTGGTTGAGATCTTCAACGTATTTTCTGAATTGCTTATCGGTAAAACTCAGATTGTCAACCGTCTTGCAGGCATGGAGAACGGTAGCGTGATCTCTTTTCCCGATTTGTGTACCAATGCTAGCAAGAGAAGCTTTGGTAAATTTTTTGGCGAAATACATGGCCAGTTGTCGGGCTTGAACAATGTGTCTCTTTCTGGTTTTGGATTGAAGCGTGGCGACATCCATTTGGAAATATTCCGAAACTACTTTTTGGATGTAGTCGATGGATACTTCTCGTTTGGTGTTTTTTACAAATTTATTGACAATCTCTTTGGCCAGCTCTAGGTCAATATCGACCCTATTAAAGGAGGACTGAGCGATCAAGGATATGATGGCGCCTTCCAATTCTCTGACATTGGTCTTGATGTTTTTGGCAACATACTCTATGATATTGTCTCCAATGGTAACACCATCTCTAAAGAGTTTGTTTTTAAGAATCGAAATTCTGGTTTCCAGATCGGGGATTTGCAATTCTGCGGAAAGCCCCCACTTGAATCGGGAAAGCAAACGTTGTTCTATGTCTTGCATATCGACGGGAGCTTTGTCGGAGGTAATGATGACCTGTTTACCGTTTTGATGCAAGTGGTTGAAGATGTGGAAGAAGACATCTTGTGTTCCAGATTTACCAGAGAAAAACTGAACATCGTCAATGATGAGGATGTCGATCACCTGATAAAAATGGATAAAATCGTTTCGGGTATTTTTTTTGACCGACTCAATATATTGCTGGGTAAATTTTTCAGCTGAGATATAGAGTACTGTTTTGTCCGGATATTTATCTTTGATTTCAACACCGATAGCGTGGGCGAGATGTGTTTTACCCAAACCAACACCTCCAAAAATCATGAGAGGATTGAAGGAGGTTCCTCCAGGTTTTTTGGATACTGCCAACCCAGCAGAACGTGCGAGTCTGTTCGAGTCACCCTCTAAAAAGTTTTCGAAATTGTAATTGGGGTTGAGTTGAGATTCTATTTGAAGATTTCGGATTCCAGGAATTACAAAAGGATTTTTGAGTTCACTGGAAAAAGCTTGAAGGGGAGCATCCACTTGTTGTGCGTTGACCCCTGATTGGTTACTGCTGGGGATACTTTCGGTAAAAGGTGTTTTATTTCCAAAAGTATTTTCCATTTTGATGATGTAGATCAAACGGGCATATTCACCCAGTTCCCTTGTCAGTGCAACTTTTAATATTTTGACATAATGTTCCTCAAGCCATTCATAAAAAAATTTGCTGGGAACTTGAATACTGAGAGAGTTTTCGGTGATTTTGAGCGGGATGATGGGCTCAAACCAGGTCTTGTAGGCTTGTTGCTGGATATTATCCTTGATAAACACCAAGCAGTTATTCCAAATTTTTTCAGCAGAAGCCTCCATCCAGGTTATTAAAATAAGGTTTAATCAGATCAAAATCTATTGAGAATGTCATAAGATCATAACATTACAAATATTGAAATAAAAAACTGAAAAAAAACTTTTTTTTCGGTTGATTTTTTAATTTTTTTTTTTGAAATTGTGGAACGGACATTACAAACTTTTTTTTTATAAATACTTCATCATTTGATATCATATACTTCACAGATTTTTAGAATTAGATATACAGAAACGGATCAAATGGGGTTCGCACATCACAGCCATTACCTCAATTATTTTGAGATGGCCAGAATCGAATGGCTGAACAGTATCGGTTTTTCTTATGCAGAGCTTGAGCGAAGTGGTACTGTAATGCCGGTAGCCTCTGCCGAGGTTAATTTTAAATCTCCTGCTTTATTTGATGATCCACTCAGGATAATATTAACCATTGATAAAATCCCAAGAGCCAGCATAAAGATTGATTATGTCATCATCAATAAATCTGAAAAGGAAATCGCAAATGGTTCCACCACTTTGGCTTTTTTAAACCGTGAAACCAACAGACCCATCAGGTGTCCTCAGGCCTTGCTGGAGATCATTGAATCTTTGTAAAGGGTGATCAGTGTATCCGCATTGATTGTTGAAGTGGTGTGAACCCTATCTCTATTGATTAGGGGTCCTTTTAAGCCTGCGCCCAATTCGTCTTTTGTGACAAAAATTCTTGCTTCATCCCAAAGACCTTCATCAATAAAGCATTGAAGGGTTTTGCTTCCACCCTCTATGATTACAGATTGTAGATCATTGTCATAGAGTTGATCCAAAATTTCTTGGGCTTTTAGCGGCAGATGATCTGTAATCTCTTCTTGATTTTGATTTTTGATTGTAAGAAATTTTCCTTTCTGTAAATTAAAATCACTTTCGGTATGGGATAATTTTTGCTGGGGATCAATTACCACAGCCAATGGGTTTTTCCCTTTCCACAAGCGGGTGTCCAATTTCGGGTTATCATTCAGTGCTGTTTGTACCCCAATCATGATGGCTTCTTCCTGACTCCTCCACTGGTGGACACGTTGTTTGGACAAGGGATCGGTCAGCCAGTATTTTTTATGGGTTTCTTCTGGAGCCATAAAACCGTCTATGGTTTCGGCCCATTTTAAGATGACGTAGGGTCGTTTTTTTTGGTGGAAACTAAAAAAACGACGATTGAGCTTTTGACATTTGGATTCAAGAATCCCAATTTCGACCTCACATCCTGCTGCTTGAAGTTTTTTTAGCCCTTTCCCCAAAACTTTTTTGTTTTCATCCAGACATCCGATGATTACCCTTGGAATTTTCATTTCCAAAATCAAATCCGTACAGGGAGGGGTTTTACCAAAATGATCGCAGGGTTCCAAATTCACATATAATGTGCTGTTGGAGAGTAGGGATGGATCTTTAACTTTTGAGATGGCTTCCCTCTCGGCATGGTTGCAGCCCGCCTTTTTGTGCCATCCTTCGCCTATGACTTTTCCCTCATGAACGATCACACTACCCACCAGGGGATTGGGGTAGGTGTTTCCCAAACCTTTTTTGGCCAATTCGAGGCAGCGTTCCATAAAAATGGCATCATTCATTATGCGATCTTAATAATTTAAAAACAGATCAAATTTAAGTCAAAAATGATTGTGTTAATTTTGCACATGCTTTTAAATGAATTTAGAAATCATTTTACCTCTTCTTTGACAGACCATTACCCAAAATCTGAGATTATTGCATTCTATCGCCGTTTAACGGATTTCTATTTTCAATGGCCCCCAACTTTTTCTGTTTTGAATCCCGAATATCAACTCAATGAAGAGGAGTTAATGAAATTATCCCTAGCCCTAGATAAATTGAAAAAATTCAGACCTCTGCAATATATTATTAACGAGTCTTATTTTTATGGAAGGTCATTTTATGTAAACGAGCAAGTGCTGATCCCGCGTCCAGAGACAGAGGAACTGGTCAAATGGGTTTTGAGTGATTTTAAAGATGTAAAAGATCATCGTAATGTTTTGGAGTTGGGAACAGGGAGTGGTTGTATTGCCATTAGTTTGGCAAAAGAACAAAGCAAATTCTGTATTGAAGCCTTGGACGTATCGGAGACCGCTCTAGATATCGCAAAAAAAAATGCTTCACACCACCATGCGGAAATAGATTTTATCCAACAAGATCTGACAACTATCGAGGTTTGGAGTAAATCCATAGATGTGGTTGTTTCAAACCCGCCCTATATTGAACCTGATGAAAAAAAGGAGATGTTGTCCAATGTATTGGAATACGAACCGCATTTGGCCTTGTTTACACCAAAGCGAGAACCACTTTATTTTTATAAAAAAATTATTGCTATAGCGCAATCCAGTCTCAACCCCAATGGATGTTTGTATCTGGAGATCAACCCAAAATTTAAAGAAGACTTGCTCACCTACATTAAAAGAAGAACTTTTAAGGATATTGAAGTGAGAAATGATATTTTTGGAAAAAATAGAATGCTTAAAGCGGTTAAGTCATAAATGGATGCCAAGGAAAAAATCAAGCAATTAAGGGAAGCTTTACACGAGCACAATTACTTGTATTACATATTGGATGCCCCCAAGATCAGTGATTTTGAATTTGACCAAATGCTCAGTTCTCTTCAAGAGTTGGAGCGACAATATCCTGAACTTTTTGATCCCAATTCTCCCACTCAGCGCGTTGGGGGAGGAGTGACCAAGAATTTCAAAACACAAGCCCACCGCTACCCGATGTATTCCCTTTCCAATACCTATTCCAAAGAGGAGTTGTTGCAATGGGTAGCACGTGTGGAAAAAGTATTGGGGGATGAAAAATTTGAATTTACTTGTGAGTTAAAATACGATGGGGCTTCCATCAGCCTAACATATGAAGGGGGTAAGTTTTTAAGGGGGGTAACCAGAGGTGATGGTACTCAGGGCGATGATGTTTCATTGAATTTGAGGACCATTCCAACCATTCCATTGGAGTTGAAAGGGGATTATCCCGATTTTTTTGAGATCAGGGGAGAAATTGTTCTGCCTTTCGAAGGCTTCAAAGCCATGAACGAACAACGCATAAGAATGGGTGAGGAGCCTTTTATGAATCCGAGAAATACGGCTTCGGGCTCACTCAAGCTTCAGGACAGTAGATTGGTGGCAGAACGACCTTTGGCGTGTTTTTTATATGCATTGGCAGGAGAGGATTTGGGTGTTGACTCACAAATGCTGGGACTGGAAAAAGCCCGATCTTGGGGTTTTAAAGTTCCACAGACGGCTATTTTGGCCGCTACGGTAGAGGAGGTTTTTCGGTATTTGGATCACTGGGATCAAAATAGGTTTGATTTGCCCTACGAGATTGACGGTGTGGTCATCAAGATCAATCGTTTTGATCAACAGCAAAGTTTGGGATTCACTGCCAAATCTCCACGTTGGGCTATTGCATACAAGTTTCAGGCAGAACGAGCCATCACCCAATTGGAGTCAGTAAGCTATCAGGTTGGGCGAACCGGAGCCATCACACCAGTGGCCAATTTGAGTCCCGTGCTATTGTCTGGAACCACGGTCAAAAGAGCCTCCCTTCACAATGCTGATCAAATTGAAAAGTTGGCGCTTAGAATTGGGGATTCTGTTTATGTAGAAAAAGGAGGGGAGATCATCCCAAAGATTATAGGGGTCAATACTGAAAATCGTCCACCACAGTCCCAGGAAATCATCTTTATCACCCATTGTCCTGAATGTCAATCCGAGTTGGTTAAGGAGGATGGAGAAGCCCAACATTACTGTAAAAATCAATATGGTTGCCCCACACAAATTGCAGGTAAAATTCAACATTTTATTTCTCGAAAGGCCATGGATGTCGATGGATTGGGCAATGAAACTGTGACTTTGCTTTATGAAAATCATTTGATTTCCAACATTGCCGATTTGTACCATTTGAATCGCAATGAGCTATTGCCATTGGAGCGGATGGCAGAAAAATCTGTAGATAATTTGCTCCAAGGAATTGAAGCTTCTAAGCAAAAACCTTTTGCAAAAGTTCTCTTTGGTCTGGGAATCAGGTATGTGGGCGAAACAGTGGCCAAAAAATTGGTAAAGGCTTTTTCTTCCATTGACCGCATCAGGGATGCCAGTCGAGAGGAATTGATTGAAGTCGATGAAATTGGGGATCGTATTGCCGACAGCCTATTGGATTTTTTCAATGATGAGAGAAATGTTTTGTTAATAGAACGATTGAGACAGCAAGGGGTTCAGTTGGAGTCCCAAGAACAAGAAGGATCAACCAATACAGTGTTAGCGGATCAAAAATTTGTCATTTCGGGGGTTTTTCAAACCATTTCTAGAGAGGGGTTAAAGGAAAAAATTGAATCTATGGGAGGAACCGTGGTGGGTTCTATTTCTGCTAAAACAAATTATCTGGTGGCGGGAGAGGGCATGGGTCCCAGTAAAAAAGTCAAAGCTGAAAAATTGGGAATCCCCATTATTGATGAATCTACTTTTTTTAATATGATTAAGCTTTAATCTTGTGGTTTGTTTGATTTATAACATTTTACAGTATAAATTGATATAAAAAAATTTTTAATTGTTGAATTTGGTTAATCTTTAATTTTGGTTATGTTAAATTGGTTAAGACGTGCAGTTTTATATCGTATTTACAGAAGGACAATCAAACAGAATTCTGCAACCGATAATAAAGGAGTTTCAAAAAAATTACGGACTATTGCTGTCATTCTTGATCACAGACTTGGGGTTGACAAAGAGCATTTTAAGGAAATAGGAAGTTATTTTAAAATTCCTAGAAGGAATGTCAAGGTGTTGACGTTTTTTCAGTCTCCAAAACAAATAAATGAATCGAATTACAGCAGTAGTTGTACTCCAAAAAATATTTCTAGTTTGGGAGTTTTAAACGGAGTAGTATCTGACTTTTGTAATCAAGGATATGATGTTCTGATAAATTTTTATGATCAAGACGATGTGGATCTAAAATATTTAAGTGCAAAAGCCGATAAAAAATTAAGTATTGGTTTTAAGAGTGTTGATCATGCGTTAAATGATTTAATTATTGAAGTTGATGCGCAAAACATTGAGGTTTTTTCCAGTGAGTGCATCAAATATTTAGAAATATTTTTCAACAACAGAAAATGAAAGAAATTCAGGGACACGGTGTGGCAATGATTACCCCATTTAACAATGATGGTAGTGTTGATTTTAATGCTATTCCGGTCATTATAGATCATCTGATTGGAGGAGGAGTTGATTACTTGGTGGTGTTGGGAACCACTGCAGAAACAGCCACACTTACCAAATCAGAAAAAATTGCAGTGGTTGACAAAATTATCGAGGTCAATGCCGGCCGGCTCCCGTTGGTGCTGGGCTTGGGAGGAAACCATACACAAGAGCTTTTAGCTATGTTTGATTGGTTTGATTTGTCTTCCTTCGCTGCACTTCTTTCAGTAACTCCCTATTATAACAAACCCAACCAGGAAGGGCTTTATCAGCATTTTAAAACCATAGCAACGCATTCCAGTCTTCCAGTAATTTTATACAATGTTCCCTCTAGAACCGGAGTAAACATTGCTCCCGAGACAGTATTGCGTTTGGCCACAGATTTCGACAATATAGTTGCATTGAAAGAAGCCTCCGGAGACTTTCAGCAAGCCCAAACCTTGATCAAAATATGTCCTCCTAATTTCTCTATTTTGTCTGGTGATGATGAGATGTCATTGCCCATGATTTTGGCGGGTGCCAAAGGCGTAATTTCAGTAATTGGCAATGCGCTACCCGAACAATATTCAAAAATCATTCGAGAGGGAATTTTAAGAAATGTAGATGAAGCCTATTCAATCCAATACCATTTACTGGATTTGATAAGAATGATCTATTTAGAGGGTAATCCTACAGGGATTAAAGTTCTTATGGATGCCTTGGGTCTTTGTAAGAACCACTTAAGACTTCCTTTGGTTGGTGCCTCCAAAGAGTTGACCCTTCGATTGGAAGCTGAGTTAAAAAAGCCTATGCCCGTTCAAACCGCTCAATCCTAATTGAACTTCAGTGCTTTATCGTTTTGAATAATTGATCAAAACTGTAAATAATTTATTAATTTCGCGCCATGTTAAGCAAGTTTAACCTTTACGTTTTAGTAGCACTTTTCTTTGTTTTAATTACATCCTGTAATGAATATCAAAAGATACTCAACAACGATGATAACAATCTAAAGTATAAAGCGGCAGAGGAGTATTACAACAATGGGGAGTACCGGAGGGCTAATCGCATCTTGGAACAGTTGGTGCCTGTCTATCGCGGGAAGCCTCAGGCTGAGCGTTTGGTATACTTTTTTGCTGATTCATATTTTCAAACCAAAAATTATTACTTGGCATCCTATCAGTTTGAAGGTTTTATCAAGTCGTTTCCAAAGTCCCAAAAATTGGAAGAAGCCAGTTATTATGCTGCAAAATCTCATTATATGATGTCCCCTGCCTACAGTTTGGATCAGGAGGAGACCCATACGGCCATCGAAAAGCTTCAGATTTTTATGAACAATTACCCCAAATCCAAATTTACAGATGAATGTAACCAACTCATCAGTGAATTACAGAATAAGATCGAAAAGAAAGAATTTGAAGTGGCCAAACAATATTATACGATCTATGATTTCAGAGCAGCGATCAAGTCTTTGGATAATTTTATTGCCGAATTTGTAGGTTCTAAATTCAGAGAAGAGGCTTTGTATTATAAGTTTTTGGCATCTTATGAAATTGCCATCAACAGCATCCAATCCAAAAAATATCAAAGATTACAGGATCTTAAACAATTACACAATAACATCGTTCGTTATTATCCAGAAACACTTTTTGAGGAAGACCTGAGCAAAAAAATGAATAAGGTCGAAAAAGAAATTAATACCTTTGCCAACTAATCAATGAATAAGTCATGACAAAATACAGAAATTCTAATGCCCCTGCCTCAACTTCAACCTACAACCGAGAGGCTTTGGAGTCTCCTACAGAAAACATTTACGAGGCTTTGTCGATCATTTCCAAGCGTTCCAATCAGATCAATTTGGACATCAGAAAAGAATTGCACGAAAAACTAGATGAGTTTGCTACCCACAATGATAGTTTGGAGGAAATTTTTGAGAACAAAGAGCAAATAGAAGTATCCAAGTTCTATGAGCGTTTGCCTAAGCCGCATGCTATTGCGATTGAAGAGTGGTTGAATGATAAAATTTACCACAGAAGCACAGAGGACAACAACGCATAAGTCATGAGCGTTCTAAGCGGAAAAAAAATCCTCCTGGGCATCTCCGGTGGTATAGCCGCTTATAAATCCCCTCTTATTGTTAGACTGCTAAAATCCCTTGGTGCTGAGGTGAAGATTGTCATGACACCTTCAGCAAAAGATTTTGTAACTCCACTAACACTCTCTACCCTCTCTAATCACCCTGTATATTCCACTTTTACTGAAGAATTGTATGACAACCCCGTGTGGAACGATCATGTGGCATTAGGAAAATGGGCCGATTTGTTGTTGATTGCTCCTGCAACATCCAACACCCTTTCTGCTATGGTTCATGCCAAGTGTAACAACCTGCTTATTGCTACTTATTTATCTTGTACCTGTCCAGTTTATATAGCTCCAGCCATGGATTTAGATATGTATGCCCACCCCGCAAACCAACAAAATTTAAAGGAATTAAATCGTATTGGGAATAAAGTATTATCCGTAGGGGAGGGATTTTTGGCCAGTGGTTTACACGGTAAGGGAAGAATGTTGGAGCCAGAAGAAATTATTCGACATATCAGTGAAGATCTAGAATCAGGGCTACCGCTATACGGAAAAAAAGTATTGATTACAGCTGGTCCAACATACGAACCTATCGATCCAGTTCGGTTTATCGGCAACCACTCTAGCGGTAAAATGGGGTTTGCACTTGCAGAGGAAGCCCGGCAATTGGGAGCTCATGTGACCCTCATTTCAGGGCCTACAGTGCTTGTAGCTTCTCCCGATATCGACCGTCACAACGTATTGACCGCCCAAGAAATGTATGCAATTGCATTGGAGTATTTTGCTGAGACAGATATTGCCATTGCCGCCGCCGCAGTAGCAGATTTTAAACCCCTAAATGTGGGGGATCAAAAAATCAAAAAAGAAAGTGGATTCCAATCTATTGAGTTAGAAAAAACCTTGGATATTTTGGCAGAAATGGGCAAGCGAAAACAAAAACAATTTCTTTTGGGTTTTGCCCTAGAGACAGAGGATGAAATTAGCAATGCCATCAAAAAGATCAAGTCCAAAAACTTGGATGCTATTGTACTAAATTCCCTCAATGAACATGGAGCTGGCTTTTCTGTGGATTCCAATAAGGTGACCTACATTGACCAAAACGAAACCATTATTCCCTTTGAATTAAAGTCTAAAATTTTGGTTGCTAAAGATATCTTTTCCCAAATACTGACTCAAAATGCATAAAATCATTTTTTCCTTCTTGTTGATTCTTTCATTGATCAAAACCTATGGGCAAGAACTCAATGCTCAATTTGTTGTGAATGCTGATTTGGTCAATCAGACCAATCAGCAAATTTTTGAAACTTTGGAGCGATCCCTCAATGAATTCATCAATTCACAATCTTGGTCGAATCAAGATTTTTTCCCACAAGAAAAAATCACTTGTAGTTTTGTACTCAATTTATCGAGTTACAATGCCTCCAAATTCGAAGGGACACTTCAAATACAATCCCAAAGAACTATTTTTGATTCTAATTACGACAGTCCTCTTTTGAATTTTTTAGACAAGGATATCAGTTTTACCTATCAAGAATTTCAACCCTTATTTTTTAGCCCTGCATCCTTTGAATCCAATTTGGTTTCTTTGATCAGTTTTTATGCTTATATTATTATGGGAATCAATGCTGACAGTCTAAGATTCAAAGGAGGAGACCCTTATTTTGAGCAAGCCCAACGAATTGTCAATTTATCGCAACAAAGTGGAGCCCTTGGATGGAAACAGAATGACAGTAACCGTAATCGTTTCTGGCTGAGTGATACCATGCGTTCCAATACCTTTAGGGAGTATAGAGAAGCACTCTATACCTATCACCGTAAAGGCTTGGATTTGATGACCGAAAAACCATCGGAGGCCAAAAAAAACATTATAAGTGCGCTGCTACCCCTTGAAAACCTATACGATCGTCGACCCAATGCAATGCTATTACAAATGTTTTTTGATGCCAAGGCAGATGAAATTGTCAATCTTTTTTCGGACGGCCCTGAAGTGGATTTTGACAGGGCTTCCAAGATGTTAAAAAAAATAGCCCCTTTTTATCAACCTCAGTGGAAACAAATTAAATAGTTTCATTTTTTGAAATTATTTTTTTTCTCAAGTATCTTTGATGTATAACTGCTTTAATAATTACGATTGATTACCAGTCTAAAGATTTCGAATTACGCTCTTATAGAGCATTTGGATATATCCTTTGATTCGGGTATGACCTGCATTACTGGAGAGACAGGTGCTGGGAAATCCATTCTCATGGGAGGGCTTGGTTTGGTTTTGGGCAAAAGAGCAGACATGAGCGTGCTTAAAGACAATCAAAAAAAGTGTGTCATTGAGGCCAGTTTTTTGATTGACAAGTACAACCTTCAAGATTTTTTCGAGGCCTCTGGACTCGATTATGAAGCTGAAACCTTGTTGAGAAGAGAAATCATTCCCACGGGGAAATCAAGAGCTTTTATCAACGATACTCCCGTAAATCTCGACACCCTCGTTCGATTAAGCGAAGTTTTGATCGATGTCCATTCTCAACTAGAAAATCAGTCACTGTTCAAAAATGAGTACCAGTTTTTGGTTCTAGATGCCATAGCAGGAAACCAAGAGACGCTTAAAGCGTATAAAAATAAACTCAGTGAATATCAAACCACTCAAAGGGAGTATGAGCATCTAAAGTCACTCAATGAGGAGGCTGCCAAAATTCAAGACTACAATCAATTTTTATATGACGAATTGGCCAGTGAAGAATTGACACCCGATATGCTGACCCCTTTGGAAGAGGAGATTGATCAGTTATCCAATGTTGAGGCTCTTCAGCAGTATCTCTCTCAAGGCATTCACTTGATTGAGGAGGAACAAATAGGACTGCTTACCCAATTCTCTGGTCTGAATGCCTTACTCAACGACGCTGCCTCTAAATCCAAAAATCTGAATGTTTTTAAAGAGCGAATCAATAGCCTATCCATAGAACTGAAAGACATTTTGGAGGATTTAATCAATAAGCAGGATACACTTGAAAGTAATCCAGTACTATTGGAGAGACTTTCTGGTCGGTGGGATAAAATCCAGAATCTTTTTCAAAAACATCAGGTGGATAATGTCGAGGATTTGATTCAAGTAAGAGATCAACTTGAAAAAAAGCTTGAGGAAACGCAAGACCTTGGACAAAAGATCAATGCCCTTAAAGATCGGCTGACTGGATTGGAACAATTGTTGGAAGGTTTATCCAAACAATTGCACGAAAACCGAAAGAAGGCTACTCCCAAGCTCTGTGTCCAAATGCAGCAAATCATCTCAAGAATGGGCATGCAAAATGCCAGGTTTAGGATTGATCTGACATCGGTTGATCAATTTTTAGGTAATGGAAAAGAACAAATTGATTTCTTGTTTTCTGCCAATTTGGGATCTGATTTTAAACCGATCAAAAAAGTGGCTTCAGGTGGTGAGATGTCGAGAATTATGCTTTCCATCAAAGCCATCCTATCCCGATTCAAACAATTGCCCAGTATTGTTTTTGATGAAATTGACACGGGAGTCTCTGGAGCAGTCTCAAATGAGATTGCCAACATCATGGCGCATATGTCAGAAAATATGCAGGTATTTACCATTACCCACCTCCCACAAGTGGCCGCCAAAGGAAAACAACATTTTTTGGTTTACAAAGAGGTAAGGGGTAACACCACTGTGACCAAACTCAAAGAGTTAAATCAAGAGGATAGAATAAAAGAATTGGCCCAAATGCTATCCGGGGAAGAATTGACACGAACTGCCCTAGATCATGCCAAACAATTACTCAATTAACTGTATCTTTAAAACCAATTTAACAGCATAATTCATGTCTCATAAAATTTTAGAAGGTAAAAAAGGAATCATATTTGGTGCACTTGATGATCAATCGATTGCATGGAAAACTGCTGAGGCTGTTAAAGCGGCTGGTGGCGAATTTGTGTTGACCAATGCCCCAGTTGCCATGAGGATGGGAGCCATCAATGATTTGGCGGAGAAAACAGGAAGTGTGGTCATCCCTGCAGATGCCACAAAAATGGAAGACTTGGAAAACCTCGTTGATCAATCTATATCTCATTTGGGAGGGAAATTGGATTTCGTTTTGCATTCCATTGGGATGTCCGTAAATGTGAGAAAAGGAAGACACTATACCGATCTAAATCACGACTGGATGACCAAAGGTTGGGATGTATCTTCGGTTTCTTTTCACAAATTGATGCAGATCCTCTATCAAAAAGATGCTATGAATCCATGGGGCAGTATTCTAGCCCTTTCTTATATTGCTGCACAAAGAACTTTTCCCAATTACAATGATATGGCCGACAATAAGGCTTATTTAGAGTCCATTGCGAGGAGTTTTGGTTACTTCTTTGGCAAGGATAAAAAAGTGAGGGTCAATACCATCTCTCAATCCCCCACCCTGACCACAGCGGGAAAAGGGGTCAAGGGATTGGATGGATTCCTTCATTATGCTGAGCAGACGGCTCCCTTGGGTAATGCCACTGCTGAGGATTGTGCACAATATACCGTTATGATGTTTTCTGATTACACCAAAAAAGTTACCCTTCAGAATCTTTTTCACGATGGCGGATTTTCAAACGTTGGGGTCAGTCAGGAAATCATCGATGCCTTGGAAAAGGACCAATAAGTTTTCCTATAGGATTATGAATAAAAAAAATGCAGCGAAATTTTGAGTATTTCAGATTAAGATTTCCAGGAAAAAAAAGATTAAGATTTTTCTCATTTTTTTTTGCATTATCCTTATTGTTTTGGATTATCACCAAGCTTTCCAATACTTACAGTTCCTCCGTTGAATTTAAAATCAATTTTGTGGACATTCCACCTTTGGTTGTTTTGGAACAGGATGTAGTGTCAAAAATGAAAGTGGATATTACCGCCAGTGGTTTTCAGCTTTTGGTCTATCACTTTTTCAAAGATGATATTAATGTTTCTATAGAAAATGCAGATTATGGTGGAAATCTTGCTGAAATTGATCTGATGGATCAAAAGTTCAGCCTGCAAAAACAGCTCTATCAAAATGCAATACTCAATCGAGTTTCTCCGCCTCAGTTGAACTTTTCTTTTGGTAAGTTAAAGCGACTGAAAATTCCTGTAATACCCCCCGATGAAATTAACTTTAAGCCGGGATACGACCAAGCAGGGGAGTGGGTTATCGAGCCTGACAGTGTTTGGGTTTATGGTACTTCCAAAAAAGTAAATGCCTTGAATGGACTTTCCATTCAACCCCTTTCGCAGGAGACCGTTGACAATAATATAGAAGAAAAGGTTAAACTTTTGCCCATAGATCAAATCCGATTTGAAACAGAAAGTGTTTTGATAAAAACTTCAGTCAAGCGCTTTACTGAAAAATCTATAGATGCGTTTATCAACATCAAAAATCTACCAGATTCACTATCTATTAAATTATTTCCTCAATCATTAAAAGTTACTTTTTTGGTTTTAGTTGACAAAGCAGAAAGCATCTCAGCCGCTGATTTCAAGTTTAGTTGTGATTATGGCCAAGCCCAATCGAAAGACGAAAATTCTTTGGAGGTATTTATGGAAATGAAACCCGAGGGCGTGAGTAAGGTGAGGTGGAAGCCCAAAAAAGTGGATTATTTGATTAGAAAATGAAAATAGTTGGTCTTACCGGAGGGATTGGTAGTGGGAAATCGGCGGTGCTTTCGGTTTTTTCTTCCTTTGGTGTGCCTTGCTACGAATCTGATAGTAGGGCCAAAATATTGATGCATGAGGATTTGGAACTCATCCATCAAATCAAAACTTTGTTTGGAGATGACATTTATGAGGATGATCAATTGAATCGCAGTAAACTGGCCGATATTGTTTTTACTGATAAAAGTAAGCTTGAGAGTTTAAATGCCTTGGTTCATCCTAAGGTTAAGAGAGATTTTCAGTCATTTGTAAACCAACAAAATGCCGCCTATGTGATCAAAGAGGCTGCGATTCTTTTTGAAACGGGTGGAGCAAAGGATTGTGACGCCACTATTTTGGTGACAGCTCCCGAAAAGCTTAGGATAGAAAGGGTGATGAAAAGAGAAAAAACCGATGTGACACAAATAAAATCCAGAATGAATCACCAATGGAGTGATGAAAAAAAAATTCTATTAGCCGATTATGTGATTGACAATATTGATTGGGATAAGACGTTAAAAAAGATAAACGAAATTCATCAAAAGCTGTTGGCTATTGAATAATTGTATTTATTAACAATACATTAGGCTTTGGACTGATCTATTTTGATGAAATTTACAACGAATAACAATTTGAGCAGTTGAAAAAAGATTTTTTCATTTTATTGGTGACTTTGATGATTGTATCCTTGGTGGCTGTTATTGTCGTTCAGGCCTATTGGATCACTACTGCATTTGAAAATAAAGAAGAAGAGTTCACTTTGGCCGTAAGTCAGTCTCTTAAATCAGTATCTACCAAAGTCCAAGATCTCGAAATTTCTGATTATATCGCCGCTTACCAGCAGTTGATCGATTCCATTGGCAACCCCGATGAGTCGAATTTCACCGATATATTTTTGTTTGTCGATAATGAAGATGATATCACCTCAAATTTGACGTCTTTCTATGCTTTTGGGATTCTTGAGGAGGATTACAACATCAACCTTTCAGACATTAATCCTGAATTAGGCAATGATAAGTTAAAAGACTACAAAAAAGTAAAAACGACAACCATTCTGAGTAAGGATAAAATTTTTAACCGAGAGAATAGGGTCGCTACATCAATCACCAAATTGAAATCGGTTGAAAGAATGAGTGTTTTCGATCAGGAAATTTTTCGTTCTGCCTATTTGGATTATTCCTCAACCATACCTGTTCATAAACGTATCAGAACTGATGAGTTAAAGCTTCTTTTGGACAGAGAGTTCAAAGCTAGAAATATTTTGACCCTTTATGAATTTGGAATTTACAACAACGGTCTGGCTACCAAAGTGAAATCTAACGAATATATAGAACAACAAAGAGGGGCAAAATATGAAACCCCCATTTTCACTCAAGACAATGGTAAAACTCCATATAAATTGGTGGTTTCATTCCCAGACAGGAATCAATTTGTATTTTCTTCCATTCTCAGTGTAGCGGGATTATCAATTTTTCTCACCTTATTCATCATCATAGTGTCAACGACTGCAATCTATCAAATCATTCGAGAGAAAAAGGTCTCAGAGATGAAATCAGATTTTATCAACAATATGTCTCATGAGTTCAAAACTCCAATAGCCACTATCAATTTGGCCTTGGATGCAATTGCGAACCCCAAGACACAAAATATGAAGACCAAGTTATTGAGCTATGTTAAAATGATCAGAGAGGAAAACCAACGTATGCTTTCTCAGGTTGAAAATGTTTTGATGATTTCGAGACTCGAAAAAAGTTCTTCTCCAATCGAATTATCAGAGGTCGATATTCACGATGCTGTTGAGGATGCGCTTCGCCGTGTGGATTTAATCGTAAAAAATAAAAAAGGGATTATCGACACTCAACTCGACGCAACGCAAACCCGTTTCAGGGGAAATCTGAATCATTTTACGAATCTAATTGTCAATTTATTGGACAATGCGATAAAGTATTCCGATGGATCTCCTGAAATCAGTATCACCACTTCCTGTGAGGATAAGACGATTTATTTAAAAATTAAAGATCACGGTATTGGTATGGATAGCAATACCCAAAAACACATATTTGAAAAGTTCTTTCGTGAACAAAGTGGGAATATTCACAATGTCAAGGGCCACGGCTTGGGACTTTCTTATGTAAAGAAAATAGTTGAAATCCATGGTGGGGACATCCAATTAATTAGTAAAATTGGCCAGGGAACGACTTTTGTAATTTCAATACCACTGCTCTAATTTATCATTAAAAACATATGCCTATGAACGCCGAACAAAAGAAAATTTTAATTGTAGAGGATGATTTCAATTTTGGAAATATTCTCAAAGACTACTTGATTCTCAACGATTACTTTGTTGTTTTGGCCAAAAACGGAATCGAGGGAATGGAAAAGTTTCAAAAGGAAAACTTTGACCTTTGTATCCTTGATGTAATGATGCCTTTCAAAGATGGATTTACTTTGGGGAAAGAGATAAGAGAAAAAAATGAAACGATCCCTTTGTTTTTCCTGTCAGCAAAAACATTGAAAGAGGATGTTTTGCGAGGGTTTAAAATTGGTGCCGATGATTACTTGACTAAACCTTTTGATTCTGAGGTACTTCTCGCCAAAATTAAGGCCATTTTAAACCGTAAAAACTTTTTTAATGTTCCAGAGTCAGATGTTTATGAGTTTGAAATTGGAAAATTCAAATTCAATTCAAAACTTCGTTTTCTATCCTATGTTGATAAGGAGCCCGTCAAACTTTCCCCAAAAGAAAATCAATTGCTCCGCCTCCTGATGTTGCATGTCAATGATTTACTTCCTAGAGAATTGGCACTGAATAAAATTTGGAGGGATGACAATTACTTTACTTCTAGGAGTATGGATGTTTATATTGCCAAACTTAGAAAATATTTAAAATCAGACAGTAATGTTGAAATTCTAAATATTCACGGAGAGGGATTTAGGCTGGTCGTCGGCCAATAAGTCAACCTATAACCTATTGATTTCTTGGGTGAAATTCCTCCATCACTTTCTTTAGGTGCTTATTGTCAAGGTGGGTATATATCTCTGTAGTGGTTATGCTTTCATGCCCCATCATAACCTGAATTGTTCTTAGGTCTGCCCCATTTTCCAGCAAATGAGTGGCAAAAGAATGTCGAAAAGTGTGTGGACTTATTTTTTTGTCTATTCCCGCTTTTGCCGAGGCATACTTGACAATAGTAAAGATCATGGCACGGGTTATTTTACCCCCATTTCTATTGAGGAATAGAACATCATTGTCCTCTTTCTTAATTTTTTTTAAACACCTGATTTCATCTTTATAGATCTCTATGTACTTTTTGGAGTAACTGCCTAGAGGAACCAACCTTTGTTTATCTCCCTTCCCAGTTACCCTTATTATGTCCTCCTTAAAAAAAATGTTAGACAAAGTTAAATTCACCAGTTCACTGACCCTTAAACCGCTTCCGTATAGTGTTTCTATGATGGCTCTATTTCTGTGACCGTTGGGAAGATGTAATTCAATGGCAAGAAGAATTTTTTCAATTTCCGTCAAATTGAGAGTTACTGGCAGTTTTCTGCCCAATTTGGGCCCTTCAATTAAGTCGGCTGGAGAATCCGATCTTAGCTTTTCGAAGATGAGAAAGTTAAAGAAACTCTTTATGGCAGAAATTCTCCTTGCTTGACTGTTGTTGCTAATGGATTTGGAGTTTTGATAAATGAACTGTTTGAGGGTTTCTTTGGTGCAGTTTTGGGGTTTTTCTTCAATGTTATTAGAATCTATATAACTTGCCAGCCCATTGATGTCCATACTATAATTTTTTACAGTGTTTTCAGACAGTCCTCTTTCAATTTTAAGGTAGAATTCGTAGTCAAAAATGACAGTTTTCCAATTCAACATTTTTTATTTTTTAGGTTCAACAACAACTTCAATTTATTAAACTTTAAGTTGAAACAAAAATATGGTTAATTTTGAAAAACTTTTAAAATGAAAATTGTCGTCATCAATGGTCCCAATCTAAATCTTTTAGGAACTCGAGAACCTGGGATTTACGGAAGTCAAACTTTTGAACAGTATTACGAGGGTCTGAAGTCTGAGTTTCCTCAAGTTGATTTCGATTATTTCCAATCCAATATTGAGGGGGAGCTTATAGATCGAATACAAAAGGAGGGTTTTTCCTGTGATGGAATTCTTTTGAATGCAGCCGCATACACTCATACGTCTGTTGGAATTGGAGATGCCATCAAGGCAATTGATACTCCCGTAATTGAAATTCACATTTCTAACACCTTCGCCAGAGAGGACTTTAGGCATAAATCCTACATCTCTCCGGTAGCCAAAGGAATTATCGTTGGCTTTGGGTTGGATAGCTACCGATTGGGTGTTGAATCTTTTCTAAAAGCTTAGAGGTGAATGACCTCGTCGTAGGCATCTGCAACAGCTTCCATAACCGCCTCACTCATGGTGGGATGAGGATGAACTGTTTTGAGCACTTCGTGCCCCGTGGTTTCAAGTTTTCTACCTAGAACGGCTTCGGCAATCATATCTGTAACGCCAACGCCAATCATATGGCATCCAAGCCACTCCCCGTATTTGGCATCAAAGATTACTTTGACAAATCCTTCAGAGGTTCCTCCTGCTTGGGCTTTTCCTGAGGCAGAAAAAGGGAATTTACCCACCTTTATTTTGTAGCCTTTATCTTTGGCTTGGGCCTCTGTCAATCCAACGGAGGCTATTTCTGGGAAGCAATAGGTACAGCCTGGAATGTTTCCATAGTCGAGTGGTTCCACCTTATGACCTGCAATTTTTTCTACACAGAGAATTCCTTCGGCAGAGGCGACGTGTGCCAAGGCCTGTCCGGAAGTGACATCTCCAATGGCGTAATATCCCGGTAAATTGGTTTGATAAAAGTCATTGACCAAAATTTTATCCTTGTCCACTGCAATACCCAAATCCTCGAGTCCTAGGTTTTCAATGTTGGATTTAATCCCCACAGCAGAAAGCACCACATCTGCATCTAGGGTTTCCTCTCCTTTGGAAGTCTTTACAGTTGCTTTTACGCCTTTACCTGAGGCGTCTACTGCAGTAACCTCAGCGCTGGTCATTATGTTAATACCACTTTTTTTGAAACTTTTTTCCAATTGTTTGGAAACCTCTTCATCTTCTATTGGTACGATACGATCTACATATTCTACAATGGTAACTTCAGTACCCATGGCGTTGTAGAAATAGGCAAATTCTATTCCTATTGCACCAGACCCAACGACGATGAGTTTTTTGGGTTGCTTGGGTAAGGTCATGGCTTCACGATAACCAATTACTTTTTTCCCGTCTTGTGGGAGGCTGGGGAGTGCTCTGGATCGAGCTCCGGTCGCAATAATGATGTGCTTGGCCTTGTACTCTTCTGTTTTTTTTCCTTGGGTGACACTGATTTTTTTTCCAGCCAGGACTTTTCCGTGGCCTTCGATCACATCAATTTTATTTTTTTTCATCAGAAACTGTACGCCCTTACTCATGCCAGCAGCTACATTTCTACTTCTGTTGACGACAGCATCAAAATCTTTGTCATATTCTTTAACTTTCAATCCATAATCCTCAGCATGCTTCAGATAATTGAAAACTTGAGCCGATTTCAGTAAAGCTTTAGTGGGAATACATCCCCAATTGAGACAAACCCCACCCAGACTTTCTTTTTCTACTACAGCAGTTTTGAGTCCCAACTGCGAAGCTCTGATCGCGGTTACGTAGCCTCCGGGACCACTTCCAATTACAATTACATCGTATTCATTCATGTGGATTGAAGTTTAAATTCAGCACAAATTTAAGAAACTGTTGGTTATTTTATGCCTATTGTTTACTCAGCCTTTTTAATAAAATTGATACTGGCAGAATTGACGCAATAGCGCAGACCGGTTTTGGTGGGCCCATCATTAAAAACATGACCTTGATGCCCTCCACAATTGGCACATACAATTTCTGTTCTGAGCATTCCGCCAGAGCGGTCTGGGATCAATTCCAGAGCTCCTTCTATGGATTGGTCGTAACTGGGCCAGCCACAATGGCTGTCAAATTTACTTTCACTTTCGTAAAGAGCTGCTCCACAACCCTTGCATAGATAGGTTCCTTTTTCATAGTGGTCATTAAATTTACCCGTAAAGGGGTACTCGGTGCCCTTTTTTCGGAGGATATTGAACTCCTCCGGGCTGAGTTCCTCTTGCCAAGTTTTTTCTGATTTTTCGATGGGGTATTTATTTTTTTTACTCATTGGGAGAAAAGTTTAGTGCTGCAGAGTTGATACAATGCCTTTTACCTGTTGTTTCTTTTGGACCGTCGTTGAACACATGACCCAAGTGCCCACCACATTTGTTACATTTAAGCTCAGTTCTTGCATAGCCCAGTTTATAATCTACATCATATTCAATGTTGGACTCCACCGCACGATCAAATGAAGGCCATCCACACTTAGAATCGTACTTATTTTCCGATTTATAAAGTGGTGTATTACAACCTGCGCAAGTATATATCCCTTTTGCTTTATGATTGTTGTATTTACCCGTAAATGGATACTCAGTGGCTGCTTTTCTCAAAACCATGTAGGACATTTTTGGAAGTTCCTCCTTCCATTCTTGATCGGTTTTTTCGACCGCATAGATTTTGTCCTCTCTAGATTTTTTTTCTTGGGAAACGCCATTACAGCTTATCAGGACAAGTGTGACTAAAAATATAACCTGGTTTTTCATCATCATCTCGATTGAATTTTATTTATAACTAAAGGTAGTTGATTTTAAAAAATAAATTCATTACCCTAGGTCAAAACAAATGAATTCATAAATTGTGCCAGTTTATCATTTGGAAGCAATGGAAAGAAAAAATAGGTTGGAAAAAGGAAATTCCAAATTAATTAATGCTTGGGCTTCCTATGATTGGGCCAATTCCGTGTATCCACTGGTCATCAGTTCTACCGTTTTTCCTATTTACTATAGCTCGATATCAGAGGACATCAGTACCATTGAATTTTTGGGATACGATTTTAAAAATACAGCTTTGATCAGTTTTGTAACAGCGATGGCCTTTGTGGTTGTAGCCTTCAATTCTCCTTTGCTTTCAGGTATAGCGGATTATATAGGAAACAAAAAACGATTCATGAAAATTTTTGTCTATACTGGATCCATTTCCTGTATGGGACTTTATTTCTTTGAATTGGACAGCATCTACATGGGTTTGTTTTTTTATTTCTTGGCACTGATTGGCTTTTGGGCCAGTTTGGTCTTTTACAACTCCTATTTACCTGATATTGCCCATCCCGAACAGCAAGATTTTGCCAGTGCGAGAGGTTTTTCAATGGGATACATAGGTAGTGTGTTGTTGTTGATTTTAAATTTATCAATGGTAATGCAGCCCGATTGGTATGGTATTACGGGTACTCCTGTTGAATCCTCCTTAAAAGCCATGAAATATTCATTTATCACCGTGGGTATTTGGTGGGCTTTGTTCAGTCAATATGCATTTTATCACTTACCCAAAGGCAATAAAGAAGGCAAGGTCACCAAAGATATTTTTTGGAATGGATTTTTAGAACTGAAAAAAGTTTGGTATCAGTTGAATGATTATCCTATTTTGAAGAAGTTTCTCCCAGCCTTTTTTGTCTATAGTACTGCTTTACAAACGGTTATTTTGATTGCCACTTATTTTGGCGAAGAGGAAATCATGTGGGCAAATACCGAACAAAAAACAATAGGTTTGATTGTTAGTATTTTATTGATTCAAATTGTTGCGATTTTTGGAGCCTATGCTACTGCTGCAGCCTCCAAAAGATTTGGCAATATTTCTACTTTGATAGTTGTCAATTTTATTTGGGCTGTATTGTGCATTTTTGCTTTTTTTATCAGAACTCCGGTGGAGTTCTATGTCGCAGCAGCTGGAGTAGGCATGGTGGTGGGAGGGATACAGTCTTTGTCTCGATCAACCTATTCTAAGTTGATCCCCGAGACGGATGACACAACCTCTTTTTTTAGTTTTTATGATGTAACTGAAAAGGTGGGGATTATTATAGGGATGGCCATGTTTGGGACCATTGATCAGTTCACAGGTAGTATGCGCAACGCAATCTTATTCTTTATTGTTCTTTTTGTGGCAGGGGCTTTACTTTTGTCTCGTATTCCCAACAATCGTACAGCAAAATAAATCCAAAATACTGTATTGGCATAACAATTGAATATAATTACTTTAAAAGTTCATAAGCTGTGTTTTTCTGCAAATGATAGGGCATAAAGACCACACTGCATGACAACTTGACTGAAAAATCATATATGGCCAAATCTAGTTTTACATCATTTGACAATTTGACACTTCAAGATATTGAAGCGGAGGCAGAACTCATCCCCTTGCTTACTACTGAGGATGAGGAAGCACTTAGAAATGAAGAATTACCCAAGGAAGTAGCGATACTCCCGCTCAGAAATACGGTACTTTTTCCGGGAGTGGTTATCCCCATTACCGCAGGAAGAGACAAATCCATTCAATTGATCAAGGATGCTAACAAATCTGATAAAATCATTGGAGTAGTAGCTCAAAAGGATCAAAATATAGAAAACCCTTCCCCCTCCGATTTATATTCGCTCGGAACAGTGGCGCAAATCCTTAGGGTTCTCAAAATGCCCGATGGCAATACAACGGTAATTATTCAAGGAAAAAGAAGATTTGAGATTCAAAGCATTACCAAAGAAGAGCCTTATTTAAAAGCCTCCATTAAGCCTGTAGAGGAAACCTTTCCAGCAAAAGACAATTCGGAGTTTAAAGCCATTATTGATTCCATAAAAGATATGGCATTAAAGATTATTCACGAAAATCCAAACATACCTTCGGAAGCGTCTTTTGCTATCAAGAACATTCAAAGTCATGCTTTTTTGATCAATTTTGTTTCTTCCAATATGAATCTATCCGTTATAGAGAAACAAAGGGTTTTGTCCATTTTTGATCTTCAGGAGAGTGCTATTGAATGTCTCAAACTGATGAATATAGAATATCAAAAATTAGAGTTAAAAAACGATATTCAATCCAAGGTGAGGACAGATTTGGATCAGCAGCAAAGAGAATATTACCTCAATCAACAGATGAAAACCATCCAAGAGGAGTTGGGAGTGGTTTCTTTTGAGGAAGAGGTTGAAGAAATGCGGATGCGTTCCAAACAAAAAAAGTGGGACAAAACTGTTGGAGCTCAATTTGATAAAGAATTGGCCAAACTTCAGCGCATGAATCCTCAGGTGGCAGAGTATTCTGTTCAACGGAATTATTTGGATCTTTTTCTAGACTTACCATGGAATGAATTTTCAGAGGACAAATTCGATTTAAAGAAGGCCCAAAAGATTCTCGATCGTGACCATTTTGGGTTGGAGGACGTCAAGAAACGCATCATAGAGTATTTGGCAGTTTTAAAACTTCGCAACGATATGAAGTCTCCCATTTTGTGTTTGTTTGGCCCTCCCGGAGTTGGTAAAACCTCGCTGGGGAAATCCATCGCAGAGGCCTTGGGACGATCTTATGTTAGGATTTCCTTAGGGGGAATGCGTGACGAAGCCGAAATCAGAGGCCATCGTAAAACCTACATAGGAGCCTTACCGGGACGTATCATTCAAAGTTTGAAAAAAGCAGGTACTTCGAATCCTGTTTTTGTTTTGGACGAAATTGACAAGGTCAGTACAGGGGTTCAAGGAGATCCAGCGGCGGCTTTGCTCGAGGTGTTGGATCCTGAGCAAAACACAGCTTTTTACGATAATTTCCTAGAGATGGGATACGATTTATCAAAAGTTATGTTTGTTGCCACCGCCAATAGCTTATCACCCATCCACCCAGCCCTGAGGGATCGAATGGAAATGATTAATATTTCGGGCTATACTTTGGAGGAAAAATCTGCCATAGCCAAAAGACACCTATTACCCAAGCAGCTCAAAGAACACGGATTAAAAAATAAACAATTGAGTTTGAATAAGGCTGTTTTGGATAAAATGGTCGAGGGATATACCCGAGAGTCGGGGGTAAGAGGTCTTGAAAAGCAAGTGGCCAAGGCGGTTCGATATGCTGCCAAGTCCATTGCTATGGAAGAGGATTACAAAATTAATCCCGCTCCCGATGATTTGGTCGAGATTTTGGGGCCGGAAAAGGTGCACCGAGACCTCTACGAAAACAATCATGTGGCTGGAGTTGTAACTGGTTTGGCATGGACTTCAGTAGGAGGGGATATTCTCTTTATTGAGTCTGCAATTTCTGAAGGAAAAGGTCAACTTTCTATTACTGGAAACTTGGGGAAGGTAATGAAAGAGTCAGCCACGATTGCCATGGAGTTTATCAAATCCAATAAAGCATTATTGGGTCTGGAACAATTTGCCTTTGATCAATACAATGTACATATCCATGTACCAGAGGGAGCCACCCCAAAGGATGGCCCGAGTGCAGGAATTACCATGCTCACCTCCTTGGTGTCACTTTTTACTCAAAAAAGAGTTAAAAGTAAACTGGCAATGACAGGTGAAATCACCCTTAGGGGAAAAGTTTTGCCTGTGGGAGGAATCAAGGAAAAAATCCTTGCCGCTAAAAGGTCTAAAATAAAAGAAATTATTTTGTGTCAGGACAACAAAAAGGATATCGACCAAATCAATGAAAAATATTTAAAAGGCTTGACTTTCCATTATGTCAGGGAAATGAAAGAAGTGCTGGATATTGCGATACTCTCCAAAAAAGTACTGCATCCTAAAACATTTAAATCATAGTCCATTGAATTCACGCAAAGTTATTGCCATCGATGGTTATGCCTCTACTGGAAAAAGTACATTGGCCAAAATGCTCTCCAGACACTACCACCTCCCCTTTATTGACTCTGGTGCTTTGTATCGAGGCGTTACCCTTTTTGCTTTAGAAAAAGGTTTTTTAAAAGACAACGAACTTGATCAAAAGGCATTCAACGGTGCCTTGAAAGGGCTAAGCTTGAGGTTAGAGCCCGATACAGGGGATTTATATCTTAATGGTGAAAACGTTTCTCAAAAAATAAGGCTCCCCCAGGTATCTGATCATGTCAGTACCATTGCCGCTCTGTCCGTTGTTAGAGAATTTTTACTTCTTCAACAGCGTCAAATGGCTCACGAAAATGGCTTGGTGATGGACGGCAGAGACATTGGTACAGTGGTATTCCCCAATGCTGATCACAAGTTCTTTTTTACTGCCCGACCAGAGGTCAGAGCCCAAAGGCGTTATGAAGAACTCAAAGCACAGGGCCAAGAAACGACTTTTGAGGAAGTGTTGAATAATCTAATACATCGTGACCAAACCGATAGCAGTAGAGAGGTTGCCCCACTTCGCAAGGCAGACGATGCCATAGAGATTGATACTTCTGAGGTGACAACCAACCAAGTATTTGCTCATTTGATAGAAAAAATAGACGCTAAATAAAATCCTTAAATATTTGTTAATAAGCATATTCCTATTAAATTTGCACACTCTTAAATTGATAGGGAAATAAGAGAGTAGGAAAATAACGTTAACAGCTTCTGTCGTTTCAATTAGATTTCCCGAAGGGCAGAATACAAATTTTATCACAGCCATGGCTGAGAAAAAAACCACTTCAACACAAAAAACTACTGAAGAAAAAGTTGAAGAACCTAAAAAAGCGGCCGCAAAAAAAACTACTGCCGCGAAAAAAACCACTACAACCAAAAAAACTACTACAGCTAAGAAAACTACTACAGCTAAGAAAACTACCACAGCTACTAAAAAAGCCGAGGTAGAGAAGCCTGAAGTTGTTGAGGAAACTGTTGCCCAAGAGGAAGTTGCTGCTGCTCCAGCAGAAGAAGCAACTCCTGCGAAATCAAAAGCCACAGCGACCGACGAGAAGGATGATTTTTTAGAAAACTTTAATTGGCACAATTACCAAGAAGGTATTGATGTAATCGAAGATGATCAGTTGAAGGAATTTGAAGCTTTGGTGGCTGAAAACTTTGTTGATACTGCGGACGAGGATTTGTTGGAGGGAACCATTGTTCACATGACGGATCGTGAGGCCATCATTGATATCAACGCCAAATCAGAAGGTGTAATTTCGCTCAACGAATTCAGATATAATCCCAACCTCAAAGTTGGTGACAAAGTAGAGGTAATCGTAGATACTCGTGAAGATAAAACAGGACAACTCATCCTATCACATAGAAAAGCCCGTGTAATTAAGGCTTGGGATCGTGTTAATAATGCCCACGACAATGGCGAAATTGTAAATGGGTTTGTAAAATGTCGTACCAAAGGAGGAATGATCGTTGATGTATTTGGAATCGAAGCTTTCTTGCCTGGTTCTCAAATCGATGTGAAGCCTATTAGAGATTACGATCAATACGTTGACAAAACCATGGAATTCAAAGTGGTTAAAATCAACCACGAATTCAAAAACGTTGTTGTCTCTCACAAGGCGTTGATTGAGGCTGATCTTGAAGAGCAAAAGAAAGAGATTATTGGTCAGTTGGAGAAAGGACAAGTACTGGAGGGTACAGTAAAAAATATTACTTCCTACGGAGTGTTTGTTGATCTTGGAGGTGTAGATGGATTGGTTCACATTACAGATTTGTCTTGGAGCCGAATCAACCACCCCAACGAAATATTGGAGTTGGATCAAAAGCTCAATGTTGTAATCCTTGACTTTGATGATGATAAGTCAAGAATTCAATTAGGCTTGAAACAATTGAGCGCCCACCCGTGGGATCGATTGAGTGAAGAGCTTAAAGAAGGTGATCAAGTTAAAGGAAAAGTGGTCGTAATTGCCGACTATGGTGCTTTTATCGAAATAGAAGAAGGTGTAGAAGGATTGGTCCACGTTTCTGAAATGTCATGGTCAACCCATTTGAGATCTGCTCAAGACTTTGTTAATGTCGGTGATGAAGTAGATGCCGTTTTATTAAGTCTGGATCGCGAAACCCGAAAAATGTCTTTGGGAATCAAACAACTTACTCCTGACCCATGGACTGATATTACCACCAAATACCCTGTAGGTTCCAAACACAAAGGAATTGTCAGAAACTTTACCAATTTTGGAGTATTTATTGAATTGGAAGAAGGAGTAGATGGATTGGTTTATATCTCCGATTTGTCTTGGACCAAGAAAGTGAAGCATCCGTCTGAACTTTTGACTTTGGCCGATGAAATCGAAGTTGTAGTATTGGAGCTTGACGTAGAGGGCAGAAAACTAAGCCTAGGTCACAAGCAAACCCAAGAAAACCCTTGGGATAAATATGCTGATGAGTTTGCGTTGGATTCTATTCACAAAACCGCCATCACAGAAATCGTTGACAAAGGGGCAACCATTAAGTTTAACGAAGATGTGATTGCGTTTGTTCCACAAAGACATATGGAGAAAGAAGATGGTTCTAAATTGACCAAAGGCGAGGAAGCCGATTTTAAAATCATCGAATTCAATAAAGAGTTCAAGCGCGTTGTCGCTTCTCATACCAACTTGTTTAAAGAGCAAGAAAAGCTCAATTACAACAGGGCTGCAAAGAAAGTCAAAGAAAACAATTCTGAAAGAACCACATTGGGTGATTTAGATGCTTTGGCAGACTTAAAGCAGAAAATGAAAGACAACAGTTAAGATAAATTATTATTCTTAAAGTCATAACCCTTCCTATGGAAGGGTTTTTTTGTTGAATGGATTCATTAAAAAATGATACTTTTGTGCAATCAATAGTTCCTAATGTCTCCCAGAGTACTGCTGTCTCATAAAAAAATAGAGATCATTCTCAAACGACTGGCCAGCCAGTTGATCGAAAAATTCAATGATTTTGATGAAGTAGTTTTGGTGGGTTTACAGCCCAGAGGGATTCACTTGCTCCACCGTTTGGTAGAACGGTTGGAAAATGACTACGGTCTCCAAAAAGTCATCAACGGAAAACTAGACATTACTTTTTTTAGAGATGATTTTAGACGATTTGACAAAACGCTCTCCCCTTCATCTTCCGAAATGGAGTTGACCATAGAGGGAAAATCTGTTGTTATCATAGACGACGTATTATACACGGGAAGGAGCATCAGAGCTGCTCTAACGGCCCTAGATCACTATGGTCGTCCCAAAGACATTCAGCTCTTGGTTTTGATTGACCGTAGATTCAGTCGCGATCTCCCCATTCAGCCAGATTATACAGGGGTTCAGGTCGATGCTTTGGAAGGGGATAAGGTCAGGGTACAATGGAAAGAACAATCAAAAGAAGACACCGTTTTCATTGAAAAAAGATAGGATATGGAACAGCTAAGTGTCGATCATTTATTGGGCATCAAATACCTGAATGAAGAGGATATTCAGTTGATTTTTAAAACGGCTGACCATTTCAAAGAGGTGATCAACCGTCCCATCAAGAAAGTACCCAGTCTGAGAGATATCACTATTGCCAATTTATTTTTTGAAAATAGTACCCGTACCAAGCTTTCCTTTGAGTTGGCTGAAAAGCGATTGAGTGCTGATGTGATTAATTTTTCCGCCTCCCAATCTTCTGTCAAAAAAGGAGAAACCTTGATAGATACGGTCAACAATATTTTGGCCATGAAGGTAGATGTAGTGGTAATGCGACATCCCAATCCGGGAGCCGCTTTGTTTCTCTCCAAAAATGTAGATGCCTGTATTATCAATGCTGGAGACGGTACTCATGAACATCCTTCCCAAGCCCTATTGGACGCCTATTCTATCAAAGAAAAACTGGGAGATCTGAAGGGTAAAAAGATTGCTATTGTGGGAGATATCCTCCACTCTAGGGTGGCCTTATCAAACATTTATGCCTTGAAAATGTTGGGGGCAGAAGTGCAAATTTGTGGCCCTAAATCATTGATTCCAAAGCATATTGATGCACTTGGAGTTAGTGTTAGTACAGATTTGATGCAAACCCTAAAATGGTGTGATGCTGTCAATATGCTCCGGGTTCAAAATGAAAGAATGGATTTAAATTATTTTCCTTCTACCCGTGAATATGCCCAACTTTATGGTCTAAACGCCCAAAAATTGGCAAGCCTTAAAAAGGAAATCGTTTTGTTACATCCTGGCCCGATCAATCGTGGAGTGGAAATCACTTCTGATGTGGCCGATTCCAAAAACGCTATCATACTTGATCAAGTTGAAAATGGTGTTGCTATTAGAATGGCCATTATTTATCTGCTGGTTGCCAAACTCAATATCCCGTCCACATGATCTCAGAAAAAAAGGATACCCATTTGTATCTAAAGCCTGATAATAGCCTAGAGGATGCATTTGATTCTGAGCTGTTATCCTCCAACTTTACCTCGGATCTAATTATTGATTTATTATCCTTCGAAACAATAGACGAAAATATTGAATCCTCCCTTCACCAAATCAACCAAAAAATTGCCACCAACGGATTTTGCCTGGTTGTTGTCCTAAAAGAGATTCCAACCATCGCCAACATAGCATTGCTAAATATCGTTCCAACCCTGATCGAGGCTGAGGATTACATTCAGATGGAGCAAATTCAAAGAGATCTCGGGCTATCGTTATGAAACTAACAATTTTAGGCTGTCATTCTGCAACTCCCCTAGAAAACGCCCATACCACCTCTCAAGTTTTGGAGGTCAAAGACCATCTTTTTTTAATTGACTGTGGGGAAGGAACTCAGATTCAACTGCGGAATCAAAAAATTAAGTTCTCTAGAATCAAACATATTTTTATCTCTCATCTCCATGGAGATCACTTTTATGGCTTGGTTGGTTTGGTCAGTACATTCAGATTGCTGGGTAGGACAGCCGATCTTCATGTTTATGGGCCCAAAGGGATAAAGGAAGTCCTTACACTTCAGCTTAAACTGGCCAATTCTTGGACGAACTACAATTTGTTTTTCCACGAATTGGAGGAAAATGAATCTACACTCATTTTCGAAGATGATACACTTAGGGTTCACACTCTTCCACTCGATCATCGTGTTTATACCAATGGATTTTTGTTTGAGGAAAAGCCCGGATTGAGAAGATTGGACAAAGAAAAAATAAAAAACTACGACATTCCGCATTACGATTTTCAGCGTCTTAAACTTGGAAAGGATTTGATTTTGGAGGATGGATCCCTAGTCCAAAACAATAAGGTTACCTTGAATCCCAAACCCATTAAGCGTTATGCATTTTGTAGTGATACGGCCTATAATGAGTCTGTAGTCCACTTGGTTGAAGGAGTAGATTTGCTTTACCACGAAGCCACTTTCCTAGATGCCCACGAAAATTTGGCTGAAAAGACCAAACACAGTACTGCAGCACAGGCGGCAAAAATTGCTCAATTGGCAAAAGTTAAACGTTTGGTTTTGGGTCATTTCTCTTCACGATACCGTGACAAAAGTGGATTTTTAACTGAGGCCGCTCCCTTTTTTGATGCAGTCGAATTGGCTGCAGATGGTAAAACATTTGACATTTAGTCTGAGGGATTAATCGTAAATTTGCTGTATGAGCAGTAGAGAGACAAAACCTAGGTTAGCTGATTTACGGAAATCATACGATAAAGGAACCTTAGACCTCCATCACGTTAAGGACAATCCCTTACAGTTTTTTCAAACTTGGTTTTATGAGGCCAAAGAGGCTGATGGCATTGATGAGGCCAATGCGATGAGTCTCACCACCCTAGGTGATGATGGTTTTCCCCGTGCCAGAGTGGTACTGCTCAAGGATTTTTCTGAGGAGGGATTTGTGTTTTTTACCAACTACAATAGTGAGAAGGGAAAATCCCTGTTAAAACATCCCAAAGTTGGATTATCATTCTATTGGCCCAATTTGGAGCGTCAAATTATCATCAAAGGAGAAGCCGAAAAATTGTCTGAAAACAAATCCGATCAATATTTTGATTCCCGTCCAAGGGGAAGCCAATTAGGAGCCCATGTCTCTCCCCAAAGTAAAGTCATTCCAGATCGAAAATTTTTGGAAGACTTGCAGTCAAGTTTAGAAAAAAAGTTTGAAAAAACAGAAATTCCCCGTCCAGATCATTGGGGAGGAATATTGGTACGACCCCGTGAAATAGAATTTTGGCAAGGTCGTCCCAATCGCCTGCACGACAGAATTAGTTGTTATTTGGATGGTATTGATTGGAAAGTAAAAAGATTAGCTCCCTAACCCATGAAAGAACTTGTCATCTTAAGGCATGCCAAATCCAATAGGGCTTATTCGGTTGATGACATCAACAGGCCGCTTTCTCCAGAGGGTATTGAGAGAATCCAAAAGATATCTCATCAAAAGAGTGATTTTTTTGCGAAAGCAGAGATCATCATTTCCAGTCCGGCCATCAGGGCCCTTCACACCGCCATGATCGTCTTTCGTGAATTGAATCTTCCGTTGGAAAAACTGAAGATTGACAACTCACTTTATACTTTTTCAGGCTTTAGCGTCATAGACTATGTATATGCTTTGGATGACCAGTGGACTAAGGTGGTTTTGGTAGGACACAATCCGGCTTTTACCGAGGTGATCAATCATTTTTCCGATGCAGGTATCAATCATCTGAGGACTGCAGGATGTGCGCAGATCAGGTTTGATGGAGATCAGTGGAGCAATCTACATAAGGGTGAGGTTGTATTGGGTCAGAAAAAAAATAATATTTGAAACATATGAGTACAGCTCCTCAATACATCAATAGAGAAATCAGTTGGCTCGACTTCAACGCTCGTGTTTTACAAGAGGCCAATGATGAAAATGTACCCCTTTTGGAACGCCTCCGCTTTTTGGGCATTTTCTCCAACAATTTAGATGAGTTTTTCCAGGTGCGATATGCGACGGTTAAGCGAATTGCTCAATCCAGTAAAACGGGTAAAAGGGTTTTTGCAGGGAGAAGTGCTGAGGCTTTGCTTAAAGAAATCACCAATAAGGTAATTGATCTTCAGGACGAAAGTCTCAAAATCCTCAACGGTATCTATAAAGAGATGGAGCGGGAAAATATCTTTTTTATCGATCAAAATGAGGTAAAACCCGAGCAGGAAGATTTTCTAAAAAATTATTTTATTCAAAATGTTAATCCTGCTTTGGTGACCATCATTTTATCCCAAAACAGGGATCAAGATTTGTCTACCAATAAAGCTTTTTTGATCGTAACCATGACCTTGGATAAGTCATCGGAAGCGCAAAACATATATGCGCTGATCGAGATGCCCAAAGATACCAAAAGGTTTGTGGTATTGCCCAAGAACAGCGATGGGAAGCAATACATAATGATGTTGGACGATTTGATTCGCTACCATTTTCATATGATCTTCAGCTTTTTCAACTATAAAAGTATTCAGGCGCATATGGTAAAAATTACCCGTGATGCCGAATTGGATTTAGAAGAAGATGTATCCATCAGTTATGTCGAAAAAATAACCCTCAGTGTAAAAGATCGAATGATCAGTGATCCTGTCAGACTGGTTTATGACAAAGAAATTCCAAAACAAACTCTTCGCTTTGTGATGGAAAAACTCAACATTGCTTCTACCGACAGTCTCATTCCCGGAGGAAAGTACCACCAGCGCAGGGATTATATGGATTTCCCCAGTCTGGATCGCCCAGATTTGTCGTATTCTTCTTTCCCACCACTACCCTTACCAGGGCTCAGTTTGGAGGAAAATATACTGGATGCGATTGATCAAAAAGATTATTTGCTTTATGCACCCTATCAGGACTTTTCTTATGTCAACAAGTTTCTGAGGGAAGCGGCATTAGACCCCAAGGTCAAATCGATAAAAATCACCATCTACCGATTGTCCAAGGCCTCCCATATAGCCAGTGCCTTGATCAATGCGGCAAAAAACGGTAAAAAAGTATTGGTGCAAATCGAACTTCAGGCTCGATTTGATGAAGAAAACAATATCAATTTTGCAGAACAGCTCGAAGCCGCAGGTGTACAACTGATTTTTGGGATTCCCGGACTAAAAGTCCACTCCAAAATATGTGTTATCGAAAGAGAACACGATAAGAAAAATAGACGATACGGTTTTGTCAGTACAGGAAATTTCAATGAATCCACGGCCAAGATTTATACCGATTACACCCTATTTACCTCCAATCAAAAAATATTAAAAGAGGTTAATAAAGTCTTTAATTTCCTTGAGGTGAGTTATAAAATCAAGAAGTACAAACACTTGATCGTTTCCCCTCACTATACCGCCTCCGTTATATCCAAGCTGATCGATAACGAAATTCAAAATCACAAAAAGGGACTTCCTTCCGGAATTTCCCTCAAACTGAATAATATTACAAATTATCCTTTGGTGGATAAACTGTATGAAGCCAGCCAAGCTGGGGTCAAGATTAAAATGATTGTCAGAGGTATTTGTTGTTTGGTTCCCGGAGTAAAAGGGTTGAGTGAAAACATTACTGTGATCAGTGTGGTGGATAAGTTTTTGGAACATCCTCGTGTTCTTATTTTTGAAAACGCAGGAGAAAATAAAATATATTTGTCTTCTGCCGACTTTATGACGCGAAATATTGAAAATAGGGTGGAAGTGGCCTGTCCTGTTTATGATAAAGAATTGCAACAGCAAATTTTAGATACTTTTGAACTTTCTTGGAAGGATAATACCAAGGCCAGAATAGTAAATCAAAATCCTCAAAACAAAATGGTTATCCCTCAATCGGGCGAGACCAAACAACGCTCTCAATGGACTACTTTCGCTTATTTTAAAAATAAATTGAACCCATAGGACTTTGAAGATTAAAAAATATGCGGCTATAGATATTGGTTCCAATGCCATGCGGGTATTGATCTCAAATGTCGTGGAAACCAAAGAAGAGGTACATTTTCAGAAAAATGCTTTGGTGAGGGCACCCATCCGTTTGGGTGAGGATTCTTTTACCTTGGGAGAAATATCCAAAAAAAATCTCAAGCGCATGATCAGTGCTATGAAAGCCTTTAAATTGTTGATGAAAGTTCATGGGGTTTCTCACTACCAAGCCTATGCCACTTCTGCATTGAGGGAGGCGAACAACAGTAGGGAGGTTGTCGAGCAGGTGAAAAAAAAGGCAGGGATCAAAATCGAAATTATTGATGGAAGGAAAGAAGCAGAGATCATTTCCAACAGCAAGATATCCGATTTTTTAAATACCCAAAAAACCTTTCTTTTTGTGGATGTCGGTGGTGGAAGTACCGAATTCACTTTTATCAATGAAGGAAAACGAGTTTGTTCCAAGTCGTTCAAAATCGGTACTGTCAGACTGATCAACAATCTGGTGGATGATAGGATTTGGGAGGCGATAAGGAATTGGATCACTAAAAATGCTCAACCCTATCACAAGATAACCCTGATGGGATCGGGTGGAAACATCAACAAGCTCTTCAAGTTATCCAACATTAAGGAGGGAAAACCGCTATCGGTGATCAAGCTCAATCAAATATTTTTGGAATTGGAGTCACTCAGTTATGAAGACCGAATTGTAAAGTTTGAGCTTAATCCTGACCGTGCAGATGTAATCATTCCCGCGGCAAGAATTTATCTTAAGGCGCTAGAGTGGAGTGGGGGACAAAGAATCTATGTTCCTAAGTTTGGACTCTCGGATGGAATGATCAAGTACATGCACAAAAACAAACGCAAAAAAATCTAACCGTGGATGCTTTCCTTTTTGCCCAATTGGGACATTAATTGGGCTTCAAATTCCAATAAAGCCTCCCATTTTTGGTTGACTGTTTTTTTGTCTTTACCATATTGGCGTGCCAATTTGAGGAATAGGGTGTAGTGATGGGCCTCACTAATCATTAGTTTTCTGTAGAATTTTTGGAGTGCTTTATCGGCGATTGACTCTGACAATAACCTAAAGCGTTCACAGCTTCTGGCCTCTATTAGGGCGGCGTAAAGCAGTTGGTGTACCAATTGATCCATTCTGCTTCCACCTTTAGGAAAAAACTGCTGTAGATCCCTCACGTATTCATCTTTGCGTTCCCTTCCCAAGACCCAGCCTCTTTCAAGTATGAGTTGATGAACCATTTCAAAATGACTCAATTCCTCCTGTGCCAATGCGATCATCGCCTCAACCAGTTCACTCTCCTCAGGATATCTGACCATCAAAGAAATAGCAGTACTGGCTGCCTTTTGTTCGCAAAAAGCATGATCGGTCAGTATTTCGTGGATGTTTTTTTCAACGATGTTTACCCAACGGGGATCGGTAGGAAGTTTGAGTCCAAGCATGGCAGTGTTTTAAAGATCCAAATCGAATTCATTTTTTAGCACTTCGATATCGGGGTTTATTTTTTTTAAGTATTCGTATTTATCTTTGACCCCATAAACATATGTTTCACTTTTTTGGGTTTCTACCTTGATTTCGAAAGTGATTTTATAATTGTTTAAAGCTTCACTGAGGTAGGCCATAAGGGGGGTCAGTTCTTTGGTCAATTCTACTTTACTGAGGGAACTGGAGGTTTTCAATAGTATTTTATGATCGCCCATCAGTTCGGGTTGACTCATTTCCAGCAGAGCAGCGATATTGTTTTCTCCCAGATTGTTTTTTTCCTCTCTGTAGGTCTTCCAAAGTGTAGAGAGGGTCTCTTGGGTAAATTTGTCCTCGGCCTCATTAACGGTAATTTTCTTTGAGGATGACCTTCTTTCGGCTTCTTTTTTTAATCCAATACTGGATAGGGATAGGCTGGAAACTCCTGTTGCCGTAGCAGGTTTTTGGATATTGATTTTGGGAGGAGTATAAGCTTGTTTTTTTTTCGGTGTTGGGGCTGGGGATTGCAGCTGCGCTTGATTGTCTTTTGGGGTTGCATATTCTACAGGGGGTTCCGCAACCACCGACTCTTGTGGGGCGGAGGCCACTGGGCTTCGCCCTTTAAAGTGGCTCAGCGGGATGATAAATTGGTTTACTTTTCCCCGAAAAGGAGAGAGGCCATTTGCATGAGACATAATTCAATCAACAATCTTTTGTTTTTTGCATTTCTATAATCCAGTTCACATTTACTGGCCAAATCAATCGCATTTAAGAGTAAGGGCAGTGGTGCTTTGGCTGTCTGTTCCTTAAATTTTTCCTCGGTACCGCTACTGACTTCGAGTAAGTGAAGGGTTTTGTTTTCTTTACTGACCATCAAATTTCTGAAATGGCTTCCCAATCCTGTAATGAACTGTAATTCATCAAATCCTTTTTGGAGCAATTCGTCAAAAGCCAACAGTAGGGCAGGAATGTCATGGTTTAGAATCAGTGCTGTAATGGAAAAAAAGGTCTCATGATCCAGTACATTGAGGTTTTCAGACACGGATTTTACGGTCAGGCTGCGGTCGGTAAAACTCACCATGCGGTCATAGATGGACAGCGCATCTCTGAGCGCACCATCTGCTTTTTGGGCGATTAAATCCAGGGCCTCTTCTTCTAATTCTATTTTTTGATCCTCAGCTATTTTTTGTAAATGCCCTTTGCAATCTTTAACACTGATTCTCTTGAAATCATAGGTTTGACATCGGGAGAGTATGGTGGGGATGATTTTTTGTTTTTCTGTGGTGGCCAGAATAAAAATGACGTGCTTTGGCGGTTCCTCCAAGGTTTTCAGAAAGGCGTTAAAGGCTCCTATGGACAACATATGTACCTCGTCAATGATATATATTTTGTGGGTACCCACTTGTGGTGGAATTCTCACTTGCTCGTTAAGGGAGCGAATGTCATCAACAGAGTTATTGGATGCGGCATCCAATTCAAAAATATTAAAAGCGAAGTCCTCATTGGAATCGTCTTTGTCCTGGCTGTTTATTTTTTTGGCGAGGATACGAGCACAAGAAGTCTTTCCAACCCCTCTTGGACCACAAAAAAGCAAGGCTTGTGCCAATTGATTTTTTTCGATGGCGTTTTCCAATGTCTGCGTAATGGACTTTTGACCCACTACTTCCTCAAAGGTTTGAGGGCGATATTTTAAGGCCGAGACAATGTAAGTTTCCATATCGAGTAGTGTATAAACAAAGATAAAAATTGAAAAATGTCCATGCTGTGCTCGACAAACAAATTCACCTTAAATTATCAACAAAAGACTAACTTTGCATCTGGCAGGCTGTCTTATTGCTCTTGTTTACAAGAGAGGAAAGTCCGGACACCACAGAGCAGTATAGCGGGTAACGCCCGTCGTTCGCCTCGGCGAATAGGACCAGTGCAACAGAAAGCAAGTACAGTTCGGCTGTAGTGAAAACAGGTAAACTCTATGCGGTGCAACGCCAAATAAGATTGCGTTTGAGAATGGCTCGTTCGATGCAATTGGGTAGGCGGCTAGAATGTTGTAGCAATGCAACATCCAGATAAATAATAAGACTCGACAGAATCCGGCTTACAGGCCTGCCTTTTTTTATTCTTCAAAAAAGCTGAATACGTTACTGCCGTATTTTCTGGATTGGCTAAACTTGGGATGTTGTTCAAATTTCTCTTGATCACTGTGTTCTATGATCAATTGTCCTTGTCGATCTAAAAGTTGGTTGGCAAAAACCTTTTCAATGATCTCAATGTATTGTTGGGTTCCCAAATCATAGGGAGGATCGGCAAAAATCAAATCGAATTGCATTTTTACAGCCGATAAATACTTTAAAGCGTCCATCTGGGTTAGCTGAATGGGAAGTTCTAAAGACTCTGATGTTTTTCGGATAAAATCGATACACATCTTGTTTTGATCTACTGCGATGATGTTTTTGACTCCTCTGGAGCCAAACTCAAAACTGATACTACCCGTTCCAGCAAAAAGATCTAGTACAGTAGTATTTTCCCAATCGTATTGGTGTTGAAGTATATTGAACAAAGCTTCTTTGGATCTGTCGGTAGTAGGGCGAACAGGGAGTTTTTTGGGGGCAGTCAGTCTTCTGCCTTTATGAGAACCGGAAATGATTCGCATCAGTCAAAAAGATTGATGAAGTAGGGGGCAGGATGTTCCCTTTCGTCAAACATTACAAAGCCCTCTTGGTCGGCAAATGTTATTTTTTCGTGATAGAGACTCAAGGCTTCATAACATTTTTTATATCGAACATATTTTCCGAAAAAGACCATTTCAAAGGCTTCGGGTGAAAGGGACAACTCCTCCGCTACAGCCAACACGAAATAGAGAAAACCATCTTCATTCTTGTAGGGATAAGTATTGAAAAGCAATAGCTCTTTTCCCTTGAAAACCAAAAGGTCAAATTGATCGTCTTGCATATGAAGATTCATCACTATCGAATCGTCAGCGTTATTTGTATTTGAACTGAGGTCGTAAAGAATTTGGGAATAGTGGGTAAAGTGGATCTCTTTAAAATAATGTTGTAAAGTTTTCTCTATTGCTACATCAACGGGGTAAAGAACTTTGATCCGCTCATCCTTTGATTCTTTTTCTGCTATGCTATGAGTTTCCTGGAGGGAAACGTTGTAATTGAGATAGGTGTGTTTTTGTTTGGGGTTGTAAAGTGTTTTGGGGACAAAAGTGGCACTGTGGTCAAAGTGGACACCTTTAATTTTTTTGCTTTCCAAAAAAGAATGGGACTCCAATAACTTTCTAAAAGCGTCTCCCTCTACTATACTGTGAGCGTCAAACTTAAAAAAAGGACGGGCGTTGGGGGTACAAAAAGAAAATCCATCCTTAAAAATTTGGATGGATAGTTCTTTATCTTGTATGGTGGTTTTATTGAACGGCATCGAAAATAGTGGGCCAGTTTCCGTTGGTACTTACTTCGGTAAGGGAGCCCAGTATGATCGTGGGACCATTAACGCCATCTACGGAAACGGTCTCATTTTCAATTTTTATCAAATCTTTATCCTGATCATGAAGAATCACATCCTTGGCAACTTTTACCTCAAAAACAGGCACTTTATAGCCATTCTTGTCTATGATGTCTGCATTGATATTGAACGTTGCATCGATCCCTTCTACAGGAACAGTGGCAAAATTTTTGTAAGCGTTAGAATCTTTGAACAATGAGTCTTTGACTGGAACAAAACCCAAGGTGTCCACTACGACTACCTCACGGAGCATATCGATCCTGTAGGTACGGTCGTATTCCATGTAGGAAGAATCTCTCTTTTGAATCAAGGTGAAAATACCATCGTCAATAAATTTGACCAAGCTGTCAAAGTTATTGCTGTAGATTCCTTTAACGTCTTTATGGGCGATTTGCGCTTTTCGAATCAGTTTTAATTTGTTGATAACAACTGCATAGCGTTCGTTCTTCGTTTTGTTGAAGTTGATCGGCCCGTTGATTGAGTCATAAATTTTGTAACTAAAAAAAATGGCAAGGATCCAAAGTACAGCTTGAAGCGCTAGTTTCATGGTTTATTAATTTTTTTACTTCCAACAAATCTACAATTTTTTTTGAATCGTAAAAGTTTTACAAATGAATTATCTTGTGAGAAAATAAGCCATATGTCAAACCCGTCTTTCCATAACATTCTCTCTGAAAAGTTCAGGTTCGAACCAACGGCTTCCCAAGCCAAGGGATTTGAAAAAATCGCACATTTTCTATCCGACTCTTCCGAGGATTCACTTTTGTTGATCAAAGGGTATGCGGGAACGGGAAAAACGACACTGATTGGTCATTTGGTTCAGCAATTAGGCCACATCCGAAAAAAATCTGTATTGATGGCTCCAACAGGTCGAGCGGCCAAAGTACTCTCTGCCTATGCGGGGAAAAGTGCCCTCACCATTCACAAAAAAATATATTTTCCCAAAGTCGATAGTGGAGGTACAGGGGTACAGTTTACGCTGAAAGAAAACAAACATACCCATACCGTCTTTATTGTGGATGAATCTTCGATGATAGGCGATGACCGACAACAAAGTAAACTTTTTGAAAATGGATCTTTGTTGCATGATTTGGTGCACTATGTTACCAATGGTGAGAAATGTCAATTGATTTTTGTGGGCGATACTGCCCAACTGCCACCGGTCAACTTAGGACTGAGTCCTGCGTTAGATGAAGAGGAACTGGCCGCTCAATTCAATGCCACCGTCTATAGTGTTACCCTTGACGATGTGGTTCGACAAAAAGCCGAATCCGGGATTTTATTCAACGCTACTGGCATTAGGGAGTTATTGGTTGAAGATCAGTTTGAGGGATTTAAATTTCAGTTGGATGGTTATAAAGATGTACAACGCATCATTGAGGGCAATGAGTTTTTGGAACTGCTCAACAATGCACTGGACGAGGATGGAATTGACCAAACGGTCTTGATCGTACGTTCCAACAAAAGGGCCAACCTCTACAATAAAAGTATACGGGAACGTATCCTTTTTTTGGAATCCGATTTGGCTTCTGGAGATCAACTGATGGTGGTGAAAAACAATTATTTTTGGTTGGGATCAGATTCCCAACCCGGTTTTATTGCCAATGGGGACGTAATCCGTGTCAATCGCATCAACAAATATGTGGATCGTTACGATATGAAATTTGCTGAGGTGAATGTCCAAATGGTGGATTATCCCAATGAACCCGCTTTTGACACAGTGTTGTTGTTAGAAACACTGAACAGTGAAACCGCCAACTTGGGCTATGAGCAGTCACAACTGCTCTATCAAAAGGTAGCGCAAGATCACGCCCACGAAAAATCCAAATACAAGCGTTTTCTGAAAGTCAAAAACGATCCCTACTTTAATGCGTTACAAGTGAAATATTCCTATGCCATTACTTGTCACAAGTCCCAAGGGGGGCAATGGAAAAACGTTTTTGTGGAGCAACCCTATCTTCCCGATGGCCCGAACAAAGATTATTTTAGGTGGCTTTACACAGCGATTACCCGTGCCAAAGAGCGTTTGTACTTGATCGGATTTGGAAAGGAGTACTTTTGAAGACACTTTTTTTGTTATAAAAACCTTTAAATCACTGCCCAATTATTAAAATTTGTCCTTTCTTTTGCAGTAATGAAAATAGTTTCAATTATACCTGCGCGATATGACTCCACGCGTTTCCCTGGTAAGCTGATGCAGCCCTTGGGTGATAAAACTGTTATTTTAAGAACCTATAAAAATGTAGTGGCTACAGGTCTTTTTGACGAAGTGGTAGTGGCTACCGATAGTGATGTGATCTTTAAGGAAATTTCTGACAACGGAGGTCGAGCGGTGATGTCCCAAAGAGATCATCAATGCGGAAGTGATCGCATTGCCGAAGCGGCATTGGGTATGGAAGCCGATATTGTGATTAATGTCCAAGGAGATGAGCCTTTTGTGGATGCTGAAAGTTTAAAAAAACTGATCGATGTCTTTAAGGATGATCACCAAAAGGAAATTGCTTTGGCTTCTTTAATGACACCATTAATGGAATACAAAGAAGTTGAAAACCCCAGTGTGGTCAAAGTAATCGTGGATTTGAACAACTTTGCACTTTATTTTTCTCGTTTACCCATTCCTTGTGATCGCGACAATGAACAATCCCCACCCTATTATAAACACGTAGGGGTATATGCTTTCAGAAAGCAAGCCTTGATCGAGTTCAGTGAACAAGAGATGACCCCCTTGGAGTCGGCCGAAAAAATAGAATGCATTCGCTATCTCGAACACGGGAAAAAAATTAAAATGGTGGAGACCCTCAATCTCAACTTTGAAATCGATACCCCAGACGATTTGGAGCGGGCAAAAGTCCATTTAAATCAATTGAATTCCGAATGATCTCAAATCTGGCAAAAATTATTTTCTTTCGCCTGATGGGGTGGAAGATTGAAGGAGATTTTCCGTCATTAAACAAATTTATCGTTGCCGTGTTCCCCCATACCCGAAATATGGACTTTATCATTGGGGTTTTGACCCGTACGGTAATTAATGAAAAGATCAGCTATGTGGGAAAACAAGAATTATTTAACCCCTTAACGGGATGGTTTTTCAGAGCTTTAGGAGGGACACCCATCAATCGGAATTCGAATGAAAATAAAGTGTCGGCCATTGCAAAAATTTTTAGAGAAAAGGATGCTTTTCGAATGGCGATTGCCCCAGAGGGAACCCGGAAAAAAGTAGAACGATGGAAAACAGGTTTCTACTATATTGCCTTGGAGGCCGAAGTCCCTATATTATTGGTGCACTTTAACTACCCTTCCAAAAAGGTGTCTTTTTTAAAACTATTCGATCCTACGGGAGATATTGAAAAGGACCTAAAAGAAATGCAAGCCTATTTCAATGAGGCTGAAAAAAAGTAATTAGGGATAAAGTCACCGAAAGGTATGCGTCATAAAACTACTACAATAGGTGTTTAATACATTTATGAATGTTTACTAGGACCACCTATTCTTGAATATCCATGGCGTGGTATACATTTTGTACATCATCGTCTTCCTCAATTTTTTCAATGAGTTTGAGTACCTCCTCCTGTTGTTCATTGGACAATTCCTTGGTGACCTGAGGGATTCGTTCGAAGCCCGAAGAAAGGATTTCTATGGAACGATTTTCCAATTCTTTCTGGATGGCTCCAAAGTTTTCAAAAGGGGCATAGAGTAGTATACCATCTTCGTCTTCAAAAACTTCTTCCACTCCAAAGTCGATAAACTCCAGTTCTATTTCTTCCACATCCACTCCTTCGGCAGGGATTCTAAAACTGCAGCTTCGGTCAAACATAAACTCTACAGAACCGGATGTGCCAAGGTTACCATTGCATTTGTTAAAATAACTCCTGACGTTGGCCACCGTTCTGTTATTGTTGTCAGTTGCGGTTTCGACCAATATCGCCACTCCGTGGGGAGCGTAGCCCTCAAACAATACTTCTTTGTAGTTTTCTGTAGCTTTATCAGATGCTTTTTTTATGGCGCGCTCGACGTTGTCCTTGGGCATGTTGGCGGCTTTGGCATTTTGAATCACCGCACGAAGTCGAGAATTATTGTCTGGATCGGGGCCACCCTCTTTGACTGCCATGACAATGTCCTTGCCAATGCGGGTAAAGGTTTTGGCCATGGCCGACCACCGTTTCATTTTTCTGGCTTTCCGAAATTCAAAGGCTCTTCCCATAATATTTATTGGTTATTGATCACAAATATAAAAACAATTAAAAATCCTTTTTGACCAATGTCAAATCGTCTAGAATTTCTGTGTAAGAAAAAAGAAGGTTGTTGGGCAATTTATTTTCCTTGGCCAAAACGGCCATGTACCGCATTTGGTTGGTGGTATATACTTGTTTGTAAATGGCTTTGCGTTGGTATCTCCTTTGAACCATTAATTTGATAAAGTCGAAATGATGGATCAAATCGGTACTCCCCAAATGAAAAATACCGGTGAGTTGTTGATTGATAATGTAGTGTATTTGTTGACTGAGTTTGATGTCGTTGTTGACATTGATAATGGTATTGGGGAATACTTCTATGGGTTGATTGGTATTTATGGCTTGGTCTAATTCCTGAATTCTGGGAGAATGATTACCATAGACCATGGGTAACCTTGCCAGTACAAATTTGGCGGGTGGAAGACGAAGCAAGTCGTTTTCGATTTTGATTTTAAAGCGGCCATAAATACTTTCCGACAGGGTTTTGTCGTATTCGTAGGATGGGAAATGTTCGAAGGTGTCAAATACATTGGCGGAGGAAAGAAAGATCAACCTGCAATTGGAACGACCGATCAGATCAATCAAAAATTGGTGGGTTTCGATCAAGGCATCGAATGGTCCCCTCAAGGCAGAAATGATAAGTTTTGGTTTGACTTCCTTGATGATGTCCTCTAGACCACCCTCTTTCATATCAAAATGAAAAAAATGATGGTTTTGCCCAAAACCTTTTTTGGTAAAATAAGTTCCAAAAGTATCGTAGTAGGAATTTAACTCCTTGTAGAGGGTGTTTCCTATAAAACCACTGGCACCAAGAATCAAAATTCTTTTCACTGGGCGATCATTTTAAAAAGGGAAGTTTTACCACAGTAGCCGAGACAAATTTTTCTCTGATCTGTACGGATAATTTTTGTCCGGGATTAGAAAAATCGGTTTTGACATATCCCAAACCGATTCCTTTATTGAGAGAGGGGGACTGGGTTCCAGAAGTCACCCTTCCAATGGGGTTTTGGTCGGTATCAAAAAGAAGATAACCCGAGCGAGGAATGCCCCTTTCATCGATTTGAAAACCGATGAGTTTTTCGGAGGTGCCTTCTTCCATTGATTTATGGTGGAGTTCGGCATTTAGAAAGCCGGTATATGGTTTTGTAACCCACCCCAGTCCGGCGCTGATGGGTGAGGTTTGATCGTTTATTTCATTTCCATAAAGACAGTAACCCATTTCCATCCGCAGTGTGTCTCGAGCGGCCAATCCCACGGGTAATATGCCAAATTCGGTTCCTGCTTTGATGACAGCTTTCCAGATTTTTTCAGCTTTAGCAACATCAAAATAGATTTCAATTCCTCCCGCACCAGTGTAGCCAGTGGTGGCGACCAAAACGTTTTCGACTCCTGCAAAAGTAGTAGTAATATGACTGTAGTGTGACAATTGATCCAGTTGGGCATTGCAAATGGACTGCATGGCGGTGAGGGCTTTAGGGCCCTGAATGGCCAATAGAGCTGTTTTTTCTGATGCATTTTCGAGCTTTGCCTCGAATTTTTGATTCTGTTTTAGGATGTGATTCCAGTCTTTTTCAACATTGGAAGCGTTGACCACCAACAGGTATTTTTCGGTATGGATTTGGTAAACGATCAGATCATCGACCACTCCGCCCTGCTCGTTGGGCAGGTAGTTGTATTGAGCTTTTCCGGGGGTGAGTTTTGAAATGTCATTGCTGCAAATGAACTGTAAAAGGTCAAAGGCATTGGGGCCTTCTACCCAAAATTCTCCCATATGAGAGACATCAAAGACACCCAGTTTTTGCCTGATCGCCAAATGCTCTTGTTTGACTCCACTATACTGAATGGGCATTTGATATCCTCCAAAAAGGGATATTTTAGCACCCAATTGGGTGTGAATGTCAAAAAATGGGGTTTTCTTCATTGAGATATTTTAAACAAAAATATTACTTTTAGGTCATAAGTAAGTTGAATATAGAGCTTAAAACCCCATAAAAATGCCCTTATGAAAAATCTGATTGTACTGACTTTATTACTTTTTTTCTTCTCCGGTCATACTCAAAAATCGAAATTAACTGCCGAACATTATCAAAATGCAAGGAAGTCCTTTCGTCAAAAGATGCCAGACAATAGTGTTGCTGTTCTTTTCAGTGCACCGATAAGAAATCGTGCCAATGATGTAGACTATATCTATCATCAAGACCCTAATTTTTTCTATTTAACTGGATGGCATCAACCCCATTCTGTTTTGATGATTTACAAAAATGCACAAACAGACAGTGGGGGTGTTTATCATGAAAAAATATATGTACCAGAACGCAATGATTATATGGAAATGTGGAATGGAAAACGCTATGACTTGGAAGAGGTCAAAGAATTGGGTTTTGATCGTGTTGCAGAGCGGGTTGATTTTAAGCATGATTCCCAAAACTTAGATCGCTTTGATAAGGTCTTGATGTTTGAGTTTAAGAACGATATTCGAAATCAAAAGACTTATGTTTTTAGGGATAACGTTCGCTATAAAGTAGATGACCCCCTTGATCTATTTGATCTCAAGGCCACTTTTAGAGAAGCCATCAATTTCCCTAATGATTTCAATCGTCTGGCCTATACGGCCTATCAAAGAATTATGCAGGCTGATGAAGAAAATTTTGAAGCGTTTAGAGATGAGGTGGCCTACTTGGTAAATCAAGATAGTTTACTGATGGAAGACGAAATCATCAGAGATTTTCTCAAAGAACCTGCCCAAGATTTTTATAACGAAGCCAAAATGAAGACAGCTTTTGCCCTTCGCAATTACAATTTTGATATAGAAACCTTAGCTGGGATCATGGCCGATTTGAGAGAAATAAAGACCAAAAACGAAATCGATCTACTTAAAAAGGCAGTGGCCATTTCTGTAGTGGGTCAAATCGAAGTGATGAAGGCCATGCATCCTGGCATGAGTGAGAGAGAAATTCAAGGGATTCATGAATTTGTATATCGCAAATATGGAGCAGCTGATGAGGGTTATCCTTCTATAGTTGGGGCAGGCAAAAACGGTTGTGTATTGCACTATATCGAAAATGATGAAGAAGACCTTCACAATCAGTTGGTTTTAATGGATTTGGGGGCAGAGTATTATGGCTACACGGCCGATGTTACCCGAACCATACCTGCCAACGGTGTTTTTAGTGCGGAGCAAAAAGCCTTATATCAAATTGTTTATGATTCCCAAGAAGCGGCCATCAATGCATCTCAGGAGGGAAACAGTTTTAGGTCGATTTATAAACTTTCCTATGACATTATAGCTGAGGGATTACAGCAATTGGGAATCATCAATGAAGCTTCTGAGGCCAGAAAATATTATCCTCACGGTCTTTCACACCACATTGGACTGGATGTTCACGACCCTGGAAATTACGGGAATTTGGAGGCGAATATGATCATTACGATAGAACCGGGTATTTATATACCAGAGAACAGCCCCTGTGACCCCAAATGGTGGAACATTGGTATCCGTATCGAAGACGACGTCTTGGTTACCAGTGAAGGCCCAATTAATTTATCGGCTGGTGCGCCCAGAGATTGGGAGCGCATAGAGGCATTAATGAAAGAGGAGAGTGCGCTAAAAGATTTTATTTTACCAGAAATTAACAGCTTAATTCAGTAGATAAGATTTGAGTTCACTGTAATCTTTAATGGGAATACTCGTTTTTTCTTTTGAAAGGGTATCCTTGAGTCTTTCAGGTATTTCGACTTCCAATTTTAGGGTTTTGTTTACGGAATCTAAAAATTTAACCGGATGGGCGGTTTCCAAAAATACACCATAAAAATCCTCATTTTGTTGCTCTAAATATTCCTTAAGTCCCAGATATCCAACGGCACCGTGGGGATCGGCAATGTAGCTTTTGAGGTCGTAAATTTCCTTTAAGGCTTTTTTAGTCTGCTGATCGGTGTATCGAAAGCCAGAGAGGATTTTTTTCATTTTTACAACGTCGTTGTTGAATATTTTTTGAATTCTGACAAAGTTACTGGGGTTGCCCACATCCATGGCGTTGGAGATGGTTTGGATGGTCGGTATAGGATCGTAGGTTCCTGTTTCCAAAAAACGAGGAACAGCGTCGTTTACATTGGTGCTGGCGATAAAGTGGTCAATGGGCAATCCCATTTGCTGTCCTATGATACCAGCACAGATATTTCCAAAGTTTCCACTGGGCACTGAAAACACCAATTTTTTGTTTTTGCTTTTTAGCGCTCTATAGGCAATAAAGTAATAGAACATTTGGGGTAGCCAGCGGGCTACGTTGATGGAGTTGGCAGAGGTGAGGTTAATACTGGACAAACCTGTATCCAAAAAGGCGGTTTTTACCATTTCCTGACAATCGTCGAATACACCGTCAACTTCAAGGGCGGTGATGTTTTGCCCTAGAGTGGTCAATTGTTTTTCTTGAATTTCACTGACTTTTCCTTTGGGGTATAAGATGACTACATTGACACCTTCTACGCCTAGAAAGCCATTTGCAACCGCTCCTCCTGTGTCTCCAGAAGTAGCAACCAAGACCGTTATTTTGTCTTTAGAGCCCTGATTGAGATGCCCCAACGAACGCGCCATAAATCGAGCTCCAACATCTTTAAACGCTAGGGTTGGGCCTTGAAACAATTCTAGGGCTGCAATATTGTCGGTGATTTCTATGATGGGAAAGTCAAAATCCAATGTTTCTGATACAATTTCCATCAGTTTTTCTTTCAATATTTGATTTCCTACATAGGGTTTTATCACCCGATAGGCCATCTCAGGAATACTCATTTTTTCGATATTGTCAAAAAAACTCTGAGGGAGTTGAGGTATGGTTTCAGGGAAGTATAGTCCTCTGTCCGGGGCTAAACCTCTTTTTACCGCATCGTGAAAAAGTGTACTTTTTGAGTTGTGGTTAAGACTGAAGTACTTCATTAATTGGTTAATATTTTTATTCCTTGTTCATTGATTTTAGATATATGTATCTCAAAATCTATACCAATGGAAGAAATAACTTTATTTATGGCATTAGAAATTTTTTGGGCACTATCTATTCCCTTGGTTAGTGCATAGACTGATGGACCCGAACCAGAAATACCAAAACCCAATGCTCCTGCGTCTATGGAAGCTTTTTTGAGTGATTCAAACTCAGGGATGAGCAAGGATCGCATGGGCTCAACAATTTCATCTTTTAGGCTTCTCGACATTAAATCGTAATCTTCATTGAACAAGGCAGAAACAAAGGCTCCTAAATTCCCCCATTGTTGAATGGCTTTTTCCATGGTCACATTTTTTTTGATGATCTCACGTGCATGCATGGTTTTTAATTCAATTTTGGGGTGTAAGATCACAGCAGTGAGTGCTTTGGGGGTTGGCAGTTGGATGACATCGACGGGGTTAATAGATCTGACCAAAGTGATCCCACCCATTAGTACGGGTGCTACATTATCGGCATGGGCTGAGCCACTTGCCAGTCCTTCGCCTTCCATAGCGAAAGCAATCAATTCGTGGGCAGTGTAGGGTTTACCTAGTAATTCATTGATGCCGAAAACAGCTCCAGCAGCACTGGCGGCACTACTCCCAATTCCACTTCCTGCCTTGATTTTTTTGTGGATTTCGATTTCAAAGCCCGATTGTGTGGGATGGGCTTTAAGCAGTGCTTCGGCAGCTACTCCTGCAACATTTTTTTTTACATCCAAAGGAAGGTTTTGACCTTCAATTTTGGTGATTTTTACCCCTGATGCGTTTGTTTTACGAATGAGCATTTCGTCACCAACCGGATCGAGACAAAATCCCAATACATCGAATCCACAGGATACGTTGGCCACACTGGCGGGGGCAAAAATTTTAATTTGATCCATTTTACTGCTTTCCTATTCTGATGATGTCGGCAAAAATACCCGAGGCGGTTACATCGGCTCCTGCTCCTGCACCCTTAACAATAAGGGGTTGTTCTTTGTAGCGATTGGTATAGAAAAGGATGATGTTGTCACTCCCTTCTAGATTGTAAAAGTCATGACCTTCTTTGACCAATTGAATGCCCACTTTGGCTTTCCCATCTTCTAGTTGAGCAACATATTTCATTTTGGCACCTTCCTTTTGGGCATTTTCCAACATTTTCTCAAAATGACCACTGTGTTTTACTAGGGATTCAAAAAATGATTTGTTGTCTTGAGTATCCAAACATTCTTGGGGTAAAAAGGATTCATTTTCAATTTCCTCCAATTCTATTTTCATTCCACTTTCGCGAGCCAAAATCAAAATCTTTCGAGCGACATCAATACCGCTGAGGTCGATCTTGGGATCTGGTTCAGTATAACCCTCTTGTTGTGCTTCCAATACCACATCGTGGAAAGAGGCTCCTTTTTTAAAGTTGTTGAAAACAAAATTCAGACTTCCAGATAAAACCGCTTGTATTTTGATGATTTGATCTCCAGAAGCAATGAGATTGTTGAGCGTGTCAATGATGGGCAATCCTGCACCGACATTGGTTTCAAACAGGTATGGACTTCCGAATTTTCTAGAAATCTTTTTGAGATTCAGGTAGTTGTTTAGTTCGTCGGCTGCAGCAATTTTGTTACAGGTAACAACCCCAATATTATTATTTAAATAGCGGGCATATTCCTTGGCAATAATCTCGCTAGCTGTGTTGTCCACAAAAATACTGTTACGCAAGTTGAGTTTTTTGGCATGCTTAAAAAACAAGTCTCTGCTGGCCTTGGTTTGGCTTTCTTCCAATTTTGATTTCCAATGGGTCAAATCTAAAGCATCTTCACCCAAAATCATTTTTTTGGAATTGGATACGGCAATGACACGAATTTTTAATCTTAGGTTTTCAATTAAATATTCGGTTTGCTTTTCGATTTGCTCTAAAAGTTTACTTCCAACATTTCCTACACCCGTGACAAAAAGATTCAATTCTTTGATTTGGGCTTCAAAGAAACTTTCGTGTAGGGTATTGATGGCTTTGGTGACATTTTTTTTATCGATAATGATAGAGATGTTTCTTTCTGATGCTCCCTGAGCAATGGCCCTAATGTTGATGTTGTTGGCTCCAAGACTGCTGAATAGTTTTCCGCTGATGCCTTGGTGGTCTTTCATTTTTTCACCAACTACGGCGATATTGACCATGTTTTTTTCAATCTGAGCAGGTGCAACTTTATTGATGGAAATTTCAAAGGCAAATTTCTCGTCTATCACCTTTTTGGCCGCCATGGCCTCCTCTTCTTTTACTCCAATACATATAGAGTGTTCGGAGGATGCTTGGGTGATCATAATCACATTGATGTTTTCATCGGACAAAGCTTCAAAGAATCTTTTGGAAAAACCAGTAATTCCGATCATACCACTTCCTTCCAAATTGATTAAGGCTACATTGTCAATATGACTGATTCCCTTGACGATTTCGCCATTTTCAATTGCAGGAGTATCATCAATGAGTGTACCCTTGTCTTTTGGAGCAAAAGTGTTTTTGATAACAATGGGGATATTTTTCTCAATAATGGGCTGCAGGGTAGGGGGGTAAATCACTTTGGCTCCAAAATGAGAGAGTTCCATAGCCTCATAATAACTCAATTTTTCAATGGGCTTGGCCTGTGCTACGATCTTGGGATGAGCGGTGTACATCCCACTAACATCGGTCCAAATTTCCAACACCTCTGATTCGGTGGCATTGGCAATGATGGCAGCGGAATAGTCCGACCCACCTCTGCCCAAGGTGGTGGTTTCTCCTGATGCATTGCTGGCGATAAAACCAGGAAGCAACACCACATCGGAGGTGTTTTTTTTGAAATAGTCTTGAATGAGCTTACTGGTAAGTTCCTGATCAACTACTTCTCTTCCGTTATGGGATGAAGTTTTGATCAGTTCCCTACTGTCTTTAAGAACAGAATTGACTTTATTGAAACTGAATATTTCCTGAATGATATTACTCGACAGTATTTCCCCATAAGCGGAAATGGTCGAGTTGTTTTTGGGGGTTGCCTCTTCGAGAAGATGAACAGCGTCGAGTCGAGATTCCAATTCATTAAGGTGCTTTTTCAGAAAACTGATGATGGCACTTTGGTGTTGAATGGGTACACAACTTTTGATGGTTTCCAAATGACGTTTTTCAATTACTGCAAGATTGTCTTTGTAATGGTCGTCACCAGATTGTGCCAACGAAAGCATTTCCATGAGCAGATCAGTGATCCCTCCCAAAGCGGAGACTACTACTGCAATAGGACCTTGTTGATTTTGAGTAATTTTGAGAACACTAGATAGACTTTCTGAGTTTGCTACCGATGTTCCTCCAAATTTTAAAACTTTCATTTTATATGTTTTTCTGTTTAACCCTTCACTTTGATGTGTTAGGGGTAATTGATTTGAGATGATTGTAATGATTTGAATCTAAATCAAAGATTTGAGGACATTTGGCCATAGCGTTATATGTGATGAACTACCCCCATAGGGGTGGTCATTGTCGAAATAGAAGTTTTGACAACAATAACTTTTGACCTGAAACAGGAAGTACGAGTGTTTATAAAATTGTTATGATCCAACATGTAGGCAAAAATATTACAAAACCATCAGCTTTAAAATTTTTTGGAAACAATTTTGGTTTTGAATTGTATGTAAAAAAAAAGCCATCCAATTCGTTGGATGGCTTTGGTATAGAATAATCATTTATTTTTCCTTGACCTCAGTGGCCGGTTTGATATGTAGTTCTTCAACTCCTTTTTTATGATCAAGGGTGATATGTGTTCCTTCCTCAATATTGTTATTTACAACGTTTTCGGCCAATAGATCCTCTATGTACTTCTGAATGGCTCTATTGAGGGGTCGTGCTCCATATTTTTTGTCAAATCCCTTATCGCTTAGGAAAGTCTTTGCAGCTTTTGTGAGCGAAATGCTATAACCAAGATTTTCAACTCTTTTGGTGAGTTTGACCAATTCGATATCGACAATTTTTACAATATCTTCCTTTTCAAGGGTATTGAAGATGACTATATCGTCAATACGATTCAAAAATTCGGGTGCGAAAGTTTTCTTTAAGGCGTTCTGAATCACACTTTTTTCGATATCGCTGGCCTGAGATTTCATATTGGAGGTTTCAAATCCTACACCGCTTCCAAAATCTTTGACTTGTCTGGCTCCAATGTTGGAGGTCATGATGATGATGGTGTTTTGGAAATTGATTTTTCTTCCCAAGCTGTCGGTCAAGAATCCGTCGTCCAATACTTGCAGTAGCATATTAAATACATCAGGATGAGCTTTCTCAACTTCATCCAACAAGATGACAGAATAGGGGCGACGTCTTACTTTTTCACTCAATTGCCCGCCTTCCTCATATCCAACATAGCCTGGAGGTGCTCCGATCAACCTAGAAATCGCAAATTTTTCCATGTACTCACTCATGTCAATGCGAATGAGGTTTTCTTCGGAATCAAAAATTTCTTTGGCAAGAATTTTGGCCAGTTGTGTTTTACCAACACCGGTTTGTCCGAGGAAAATAAATGATCCTATGGGGCGATCCGGGTCTTTGAGCCCTGCTCTGTTTCGCTGAATGGCTTTGACAACTTTTTGTACAGCTTCTTTTTGTCCAATGATTTTTTCGCCAATAATATCGGTAAGGTTCGCCAATTTATTTTTTTCGCTCTTGACGATTTTGTTGACCGGTATGTTGGTCATCATGGATACTACATCAGCAATATGGGTATCATTAACGGTAACCCTGTTGAGTTTTGATTCTTCTTGCCATCTCTCTTGGGCTTCGAGAAGTGTTCTTTCTACCCTTTTCTCGTCGTCTCTGAGCTTGGCAGCTTCCTCGTATTTTTGTTTTTTGACAACAGAATTTTTTAATTCTTTTACTTTTTCGAGTTCCTCTTCAAGTTTTATGATTTCGTCGGGCACGTTCATATTGTTGATGTGTACTCTAGAACCGGCTTCGTCTAGGGCGTCAATAGCCTTGTCTGGAAGGTAACGGTCGGTCATGTATCTGGAAGTCAATTCGGCACAGGCTTTGAGAGCTTCATCGGTGTACATGACGTTGTGATGGTTCTCATACTTGTCCTTGATATTTCTCAATATCTCGAGGGTTTCTTCCTCGGTAGTTTCTTCTATCAAAACTTTTTGGAAACGTCTCTCAAGTGCACCGTCTTTCTCAATATTTTGGCGATACTCGTCCAAGGTAGTTGCACCGATGCATTGAATTTCTCCACGAGCTAATGCGGGTTTGAACATATTGGAAGCATCTAAGCTTCCAGTGGCTCCCCCTGCACCGACTATGGTGTGAATTTCATCAATAAAGAGGATGATGTTGTCATTTTTTTCCAATTCATTCATCACCGCTTTCATGCGTTCTTCGAATTGGCCTCTGTATTTGGTTCCCGCCACTAAACTGGCTAGGTCAAGAGAAACAACGCGTTTGCCATAGAGAACTCTAGATACTTTTTTCTGAATGATGCGCAAGGCTAAGCCTTCGGCAATAGCGGATTTACCTACTCCAGGCTCACCAATCAGCAGGGGATTGTTTTTCTTTCTTCTGCTGAGGATTTGTGAAACCCTTTCGATTTCTTTTTCTCTACCCACCACAGGATCCAATTTGTTTTTTTCTGCCAATGCAGTGACATCTCGTCCAAAATTGTCTAAAACGGGTGTTTTGGATTTGACATTGACCCTAGATTCGGTGGTAGGAACAAAAGGATTCTCTTTTCCCGATTCATTTTCATCGTCTTTTTCTTCTGGAAAAGAGGAGGAAGATATGTCCATATAGTTTTGGTCGTCACTAGCGATCATCAATTTGAATTGTTCTTTGACAATATCGTAATCGATATTCAACTTCAATAATAACTTGGTTGTAGGGTCATTTTCATTTCTTAGAATACACAGCAACAGGTGGGCAGTGTTAATGATATCACTCTGAAAAAGTTTAGCTTCTAAGAATGTTGTCTTAAGTGCTCGTTCGGCCTGACGGGTAAGGTGTAGATTTTTCTTATTGTTGATCACCCCAGAATTTTCAATTACTGCAGGGTTGAGTATTTCAACCTTCCGTCTTAATTCATCAAGGTCGACTTCAATAGATTTGAGAATTGATACCGCTTTACCTTCACCGTCCCGCAATATCCCCAACATCAGATGTTCTGTTCCTATGGAGCCATGACCCAATCTAAGGGCTTCTTCTTTGCTGTAGGAAATTACATCTTTTACTCTAGGTGAAAAGTTATCATCCATATTTGAAAGTTAATATTCTATTAAGGGAATGATCAAAAAGCATTCCAGTTATCTTTCTATAGCTAATAGACAAAAAAAATATCATTTAGCAAAATGGCAAAAGCAAAATTTTATAAGCAAAATGCAATATTATCATGTTGATAAATTCAGTAAAAAATATTGCGGAAATCCCAATAAAACTTCGCTGATAAAGTATTTTAGCTATTACATTAAACAAAATTAAATGGTTGACGGAGAAAAATTAATTCCTATCAATATTGAGGATGAAATGAAGTCGGCTTACATTGATTATTCAATGTCTGTCATTGTGTCACGCGCCCTTCCTGATGTGCGTGATGGACTAAAGCCTGTGCACCGTAGGGTGCTTTATGGAATGCATGAATTGGGTATTAGGGCTAATACTGCGCACAAGAAATCGGCTCGTATTGTCGGTGAGGTTTTGGGAAAATATCACCCCCACGGAGATAGCTCAGTATATGATACAATGGTACGTATGGCCCAAGAATGGAGCCTGCGTTATCTCTTGGTAGATGGACAAGGAAACTTTGGCTCTATTGATGGAGACAGCCCTGCTGCCATGCGTTATACCGAAGCAAGAATGAAGAAAATGTCGGAAGATTTATTGGCCGACATTGAAAAAGATACTGTTGACCATCAACTCAATTTTGACGATACCCTAAAAGAACCTACCGTACTTCCTACAAGAGTCCCCAATTTATTGATCAATGGAGCCTCTGGAATTGCTGTAGGGATGGCAACTAATATGCCTCCTCACAATTTAACGGAGGTGGTTGAGGGAACCATTCAATACATCGACAACACCGATATTACTGTAGAGGAGTTAATCCAAACCATCAAAGCTCCTGATTTTCCCACTGGAGGGACGATTTACGGATATGAAGGAGTCAAAGAAGCCTTTTTGACTGGAAGAGGTAGAGTGGTTATGCGTGGCAACGCCAATATTGAAATGGTCAGAGATCGTGAATGTATTGTCGTGACAGAAATACCTTATCAAGTCAACAAGGCGGAGATGATTAGAAAAACCGCTGAGTTGGTCAATGACAAAAAGATAGAGGGTATTAGCAACATCAGAGATGAATCTGACAGAAATGGAATGCGGGTGGTTTATGTACTGAAGCGTGATGCTATACCCAACATCGTACTGAATAAATTATACAAGTACACCGCTTTACAATCTTCTTTTAGCGTAAACAATATTGCCCTGGTAGATGGCAGACCTCAGTTGTTGAATTTAAAAGAAATGATTCACTATTTTGTTGAACACCGTCATGAGGTGGTGGTTCGAAGAACAAAATTTGAATTGAGAAAAGCCGAGGAGCGCGCCCACATATTAGAGGGTCTGATTATCGCTTCAGACAATATCGATGAGGTGATAGCGATCATTCGTGGATCGGCCAATGCGGAGGAAGCCAGAGAAAATTTGATTGCCAAATTTGAGCTTTCGGAAATTCAAGCCAAAGCCATTGTTGAAATGCGATTGAGACAGTTGACTGGACTGGAGCAAGATAAACTTCGCAATGAATACGATGAATTGTTAAAAACGATTACCGACCTGAAAGACATACTTGATAAAAAGGATCGCAGGATGGGCATCATCAAAACCGAATTGATTGAGATCAAAGAAAAATACGGTGATGAAAGAAGATCTAAAATCGAATATGCGGGCGGGAATTTCAGTATTGAGGATATGATTCCCGATGATAAAATGGTCATCACCATTTCTCATGCAGGATACATTAAAAGGACACCATTGTCTGATTATAAGACGCAAAACAGGGGAGGGGTTGGACAAAAAGCTTCAACAACAAGGAATGAAGATTTCCTTGAAAACCTTTTTGTGGGAACCAATCACCAATATATGTTGTTTTTCACTCAAAAAGGAAAATGTTTTTGGATGCGTGTTTATGAAATACCCGAGGGGTCGAGAACTTCCAAAGGTCGCGCCATTCAAAACTTGATCAATATTGAACAAGATGATCGGGTGAAGGCGTTTATATGTACCCAAGATTTGAAGGATGAAGAGTACATCAACAATCACTATGTAATTATGGCCACCAAGAAAGGTCAAGTCAAAAAAACCAGTCTCGAACAGTATTCGCGTCCACGAGCCAATGGAATCAATGCCATCACCATAAAAGATGGAGATGAGTTATTAGAAGCTAAGTTGACCAACGGAAATAGCCAAATCCTTTTGGCAGTGAAATCTGGAAAAGCCATTCGATTCGAAGAGAGTAAAACCCGACCTATGGGTCGAGGAGCTTCGGGAGTGAGGGGGATTACCTTGGCCAATGCCAACGATGAGGTTGTTGGAATGGTGTCGGTAAACGATATGGATACCAATATTTTGGTCGTTTCAGAAAATGGCTTTGGTAAACGTTCTGACCTGGAGGACTACAGGATTACCAATAGAGGGGGTAAAGGTGTGAAAACCATTTCCATCACCGATAAAACCGGTTCACTGGTCACCCTGAAAAATGTAACGGATCAAGACGACTTAATGATCATCAATAAATCCGGGATCGCTATTAGAATGGCAGTATCAGATTTGAGGGTTATGGGACGTGCCACTCAAGGGGTAAAATTGATCAATCTTAGAGAAGACGATTCCATTGCAGCAGTAGCCAAAGTGATGAAAGACGATGACGAGGTAGAGGATATTTCAGATATTGATGTAGAAGGTGGCACTATTGTTGAATAATTCATTACAAATATTATTTTTGCGTTGGCAAAATCTTTACATTTTATTAAATAATTGAATATTAAACATGAAACGAATTACCTTAATTACTTTACTACTCCTTTTCAATTTCTCTTTTTCCCAGAAGAAAGAGTTGAGAAAAGCCCAGAAGTTCTATGATGCGGGTGACGTATCAGGAGCCTCACAGCTTTTGGAAGAAAATCAATCTCTTTTTGAAAATGCAGATCAAAAAGTCAAGCCCGGCTATGACTTTTTAACAGGTAAAATTGCCCAAAATAACAAGGAATTTCAACGAGCATATGATCTCTTCACTTCCCTTAAGGATGTGGCGTCGATCAAAGAGGAAGTCATGGAACAATTAAACCTTTTGTCAGCTGACATCGTCAACAGCGCTATTGATGACAATGGTGGTGGTGATTTTAAATCTTCTACTGAAAAGTTGTATTTGGCTTATTTAATTGATCCGGAACTCAACAAGGATTATCTATATTTTGCTGCTTCTAGTGCCGTAAATGCTGAGATGTATGATGTTGCGCTAGAATATTACGATCAGTTGAAAGAAATGGCTTATACTGGGGTAGTGACCAAATATTATGTTACTGAAGTTGAATCCGGAGTTGAAACGGAAGTGACCGAATCTGAGTATGATTTGTATAAGAAATCTAAATCCTATGAAAATGTTAGGGAAGAGGATACACCCTCAAAATTTCCTGAGATAGTCAAAAACATTGCATTGATTCACGCTCAAAGAGGAGACAATGAGAAAGCAATGATTGCTGTTCAGGAAGCAAGACTTAGCAATCCTACAGATCTCAATTTGATTTTAACCGAAGCCAACATCTACATTCAGTTGGACGAAAAAGCAAAATTTCAGAGTTTAATGAATGAGGCGATTGCTCAAGATCCTGACAATGCCAATTTGTATTATAACCTTGCAGTTGTTACTGCCGATTTGGGGGAAAAAGAGGCGGCCAGAGCATATTACGAAAAAGCCATTGAAAAAGATCCCAATTATGAGAATGCTTATTTGAACCTTGTTGCTCTGATTTTAGAGGGTGAACAAACCATCGTTGAACAAATGAATAGCTTGGGAACCTCAGCGGCAGATAATGCCAAATACGATGCTTTAAAGTTAGATCGTGAGGAAATTTACAAGGAATGTGTTCCTATCCTCAAGAGTTTGATTGAAATTGGAGAAAATGAAGATGCGATCAAAACGCTGATGAATATTTATGGTACACTTGGCGATAATGAGGGTTATAAGGAAATGAAAACTTTATTGGAAAAATAAAATAAACCCATTTACTGGTCGTCTTTTATGAATGACCTAAATGACTCATTAAAAAAGACCTCTTTGGAGGTTTTTTTTTATATCATTTTTTTGATGAAGCGTAATTTGTGGGAGTGGCTTTGGGATTCTACATTAAATATACCAGATTGATCTATTCTGTCAATTCTTACAGTTCCAGAGGCATGGATAATATGATGGTTTTCCAGTAGTAGGCCTACGTGAGTGATTTTGCCTTCAGCATTATCGAAAAAAGCCAAATCTCCAGCTTCACTTTCCTCAATAAAGCTAAGGGTCTGGCCTTGAAGGGCTTGTTGATCGGCATCGCGACTCAATTTGATACCGTTAATTTTGTAAACCATTTGTGTAAAAGCAGAACAGTCGATGCCTAAGAGTGTTTTTCCTCCCCATAGATAGGGAGCATTGAGGAACAAGTAGGCCGTCGAAATCAATGATTTTTTTGATTTTTTAGGTCGTTCAAACTCTCCCTCAAATTGGTGTTTAAGTGTTTTTAAAGCCCTCAGATCACTGCCGATCAAAATGGGGAATAATAAATTCTCTTTGGTGGTAATATAATTCACCAAGTCTGTTGATATTTTGAGGGTCGATTGGGTGATTTTATCAAAATTTTCACGCGAGATATTATTCAGTTGATTTTGATCGATCCATCCTTCATAGCCATCCCATTCGAGGCGAATTTTGGCCCAGCTTTTTCTCTTTTCAACGATTTTGTAGCACTCGCCGTAAAGCAGTTGAGAAACCATTTCACTTTGGTGACTGTTCTCTTTTCTCATAGGGATGATCCCCAAATGGCAGATACCGTATTCCAAGTCGGTTAGTTTAAAAAAGAGTGTTTTGTTGCCAAAAAATGGTCATTTATATTGACAAAAATAATCAAATTGACGTCATATGTTTGGAAATACATTTTTAAATTCACAACCAAAGCCTCATATTTCCTTAAATTTGAAATTCTGAATCGTTAGGTATTGAAAAAATTTTGGCGCTTTATATTGACCAATCAAAACCTTATTTACAAGGCCATCTTGTTGGTGGCATGTACTTTCTTGGTTGTTTACCTGTTCCCCAAAGGCGCAAAATTCAAGTATGAATTCCAAAAGGGTAAGCCTTGGCAATATGCCAGCTTGTATGCTCCTTTTGATTTTTCGATCCTGAAGTCATCCACTGAGCTTGAAGCAGAGAAGCAGTCCATTTTGGATGCTCAATTCCCATATTATAGAGCAGATTCTGAGGTGTATGAAGCAGTTAAAAATTCCTATGCTTCTCAATTTTCAAATTTCTTTAGTTTGCCTGCATCTAGCGAAGAATATCAAAAATTATACGACTTTGGTCTTTTGCTATTGGAACAAACCTATCTTAAGGGAGTATTACCCCCTGGTTTTGATCAAAAAGGAGGGGAGCGTGTATTTTTGATCAAAGGTAATATTGAATCTACAGTAGATAGGGATCAATTTGTCAAAATTGAAACCCTTCAGGAAAGTATTGATCAGCACCTTAACAAAACTACCTTTGCCCATTATAGCACCCCCTATTACAAGCTCTTTTTTGAAATTGTCCTGCCCAATATAAGCTTGGATGAAAAGTTTACTACCAATGCTATCAATCAATCTTTGGGTGATATTTCTCCCTATCGTGGACTGATACAAGAAAATACCATAATCATCAAACAAGGCGAAGTGGTTGAGGGTGAGAAATTACAAATGTTGATTTCCCTTAGAGATGAGTACGAATCTCAATTATGGAATGAGTTGAACTATTATTGGATCATTTTTGGATATACCATTTTGGTGGTTTTGACATTTATGTCGTTGATTTTATTCATCAACAATTACCGACCTTCTATTTTTGAAGACAATAGAGAAATAACCTTTATTTTTCTCAATATGGTGGGCATGATTGCTCTGACGACCATAGTGGTGAATTTTGATGTAAGATTTCTTTATGCTGTACCAATTTGTATTCTTCCCTTGATTTTAAAAACATTTTTTGATCCTAGGGTGGGTCTCTTTACCCATGTCATCACCATATTGAATTTGGGTTTTGTCGTTCCCAATAGTTTTGAATTTGTTTTCCTTCAGTTGATGGTGGGTATAGTAACGATTTTGTCTTCCACTCAGTTACAAAACCGAGCCAATCTATTTATCACAGTAGGCAGGATTGTATTGGTTTATTTGGTGGGCTATATAGCCTTTACGATCACTCATGAGGGAGGTATTGATAAAATAGATTTTCTGGTTATCGGATTATTCTTACTCAATGGCCTGTTGACATTGTTTGCGCAACCTCTAATTTACCTCTATGAGCGCTTGTTTAAATTGGTTTCGGATGTGTCATTACTCGAATTATCAGACACCAACGCTCAACTATTAAAGGAATTGTCTGATCGTGCACCGGGAACTTTTCATCATTCACTACAGGTGGCCAATTTGGCCGAAACAGCGGCCAATGAAATCGGAGCGAACACGCTTTTGGTCAGGGTAGGGGCTTTGTATCACGACATTGGAAAAATGAATGCCCCTACTTATTTTTCGGAAAATCAAACCGGTAGTGTTTCTCCTCATGAGGAAATGCCTCCGGATCAAAGTGCGAAAATCATCATCAATCATGTGGCAGAAGGCATTGCAATGGCGAAGAAGTTTAAATTGCCGGATCGTATTATTGATTTTATCCGTACTCACCACGGAAACTCATGGGTCTATTTTTTTTACAAAAAAGCGCAAGAACTGGGAGAGGATGCAGATGAAAAAGATTTTCGATATCCAGGGCCCAGACCTTTTTCGAAAGAAACGGCGATTTTAATGATGGCCGATGCAGTGGAGGCAGCCTCTAAAAGCTTGAGAGAACCTACCGTGGACAAAATACAACAGTTTGTAGATACCATCATCAACAAGCAAATTGATGAAAAACAGTTTAACGATTGTAATATTACCCTTTCGGAGATAGAAACGGTCAAAAAAGTACTTTCCAAAAAGTTGATCAACATCTACCACCTCCGGGTAGAATACCCAGAATAGGGTATTTAAATTTAAATAAAACTATTGTTTTGTTGATTCTTAAGAATTACATTTGCATTCCATTACAGGAGAGGTGCCAGAGTGGTAATGGAGCAGATTGCTAATCTGTCAACGGGTAACCGTTGCCAGGGTTCGAATCCCTGTCTCTCCGCTAAATATGCTCTTAACCCCTACAAATACTAGGGGTTTGTTTTTTTTTATTCAAGCATCTCAGCCCCGAATTTTTCAAACTAATTTGGATACGAGATCATTCATCGTTTTAGTTCAGTAAATCATGCTGATTTTTTTAGAGAACATTCCGGTTTCTTCTTTCTCAGACTGTCTCCGGAAAAGAGGTTAAAGTATCTATATTTTTTTCTTTTCAATAAATCTTGTAGATTAGGATCAAATTTAAGATAATTAGATATCTCGCTGCCCATAGTTTTTAAGACCAACGTGGGTTGCTTTGCGTATTTATTTTTTCTCTGCTCCCTATCTTATGAAAAAACTGCTGTTATGAAAGCCCTCTCAAATCTTTTATTTTTTTTGTTCCTTTTTGTTCTAATTTTTAAAAGCGGACAATCTCAAACTCCGGTTGACGAAATAAATTTTACCCGTAAAGGTGTTCAACGAATGATATTTGATGAACAACAGTCCATTACTATGGCGAAACTCGAGCCAAAAAACATTATTGGATTGACATCAATGCACCCTCAGAGGCATTATTTTAAGGAACGTGCTGATGTGGAACTCCTTCAGGATAAATTAAAAATTAAATCTCACGAAGAAACCCAAACCAATATCTGGTTTGGTGGTTTTAATCCTTTTGTAAGTTACACCATCGATCTGGAGTCGAGTATCGGAAACGGGGAGATTGGCTTTGAGTTTTCGGATGCTGACGGAAAAGAAAGATTCATCGTGAAAATAAAATTTATAGACAATTTTCTTGATGGGGTTAGACTCAATTTAATTAAAAATGAAGAAGAAGTCATCAATAAAACGGTTGCGATAAGCCTTGATAAGAGACAAACCATGAAAGGTAAAATCACGCTCCAAATGTTGGGAAGTGGATTTACCCTTTTTCATAGAGATAATGGATTGCCAAAGGTTATTGGTCAGAGTGATTTTAACAAGTACATTGATCTGAGGTTGAAAAAGTATCTGAATACTTTTCAATCTAACCTTTTTGTCTCGCTCAACAAGGGGGAGGTTCAAATCAGAGGAGTCCAAATGGAGATAAATACCGGCATTGGTTTGGCTGATATAAGAGCGATTACCTATGAAAATGGAGATCCTTATATAGAAAACGGTCGGCTGTGGTATACCATGTCTATTCGAGGTCGCAATTTGCCTCATCATATTCAGGGGGTTTTTAGTTTAAATCCTACAGTTTTTGACCTTAAGTTGGAGGGAATAATCCTATTTGACAGGGATGATGGTTTGCTTAGAAATGAGATTGCCTCGCATCTGTTTTATGATAGGAATAAAAACTTATGGCGCGGATTAACAACCGGTTTCACCGCTTATGCCAATCGCGAAAAAGAAAAAAAACAACTTTTGGCTGTTGAAAGCAAAACAGATCCTAGATTCGGTTTTTCAGTCATGAAAGCTTCACCTTTTGGAATGGTTGGAAATATGGAAGATCCTCATTTGTTGTTTGACAGTTCGGCAAATAAATGGAGGATGCTGACATGCGAATACATCAATGGTTACAAAGCCGTGGTTTTTGAATCTGATAAATGGGACAGTGGCTATCAGAAAATTGCCGGACCTGTAATCCATGACTCAACCGGAACATCCATTCAAAAAATAGGAGGTAAGCGGTATTGTTTTTCAGGAAGTTCGGAGCGAAAGATCTTTATCTATACCTACCCTGATTTGAAGGAAGTTGGCATTCTAAAAATGGACCTGCCTCCATGGGGTAAAACCTCGGGAACAAGGGTTTGGCCAAATATCGTTGAGTTGCCTGAGGGTTATCCATTTAGATATGTAGCATTAATGATGGACAGATATCAATACCCTGGTCAAGTAGGCCCACATTGGTCCTATGGAGCTGTTTATCTTTATCATGGACATGAATGATTTGTTGGAGCAATAAATAACCTAAAAACTTCCCTACCTCTAACTGTCAAATTACCTATCGGAGGGATGGGTTTTGTAGAATGGATTCTTTGAAGGTCAGTGCTCCTAACATTATATATAACTCAAACTCATAATTCAATAAAGGTTCATATATAGTTCATACATATAAAAATGAATAAATCACTATTAGGGTCTCGTGCTGAACGATTTGTTACTCAAAAAGAAAATCTTGTATCTGAAGCTTTGTTTATTATTCTAATGGATCAAATGAAGTAAACAAGGTTTTTTGTAAATCAATCAATGCGTTTGAAAACAGACTTGAGGGAAGATTAAAGTTTACTACCCAAGTTCACAGCACTGATCACAGCGCCATCCCAGACTTAATTGGTTATGATTCTAATTCCTCACCCTTGGTTTTTCTTAAATGGTATGCTTTTGGCTGAACAAATGCTCGAATGCCTTGGGAAGATAAGGTGCTTCCTAATCCAGAATTCTTTCTTCCAGACCAAGGTACTTTGGGACTAACCCTGTCGCAACAATTCCAGTAGACGGTTCCAGAATTCATATTGTCTAAAATGCGTATTGCCCTTTCTTCGTTGTGTGAGAAAACTGCCGATGTTAACCCATATTCTGTATCTAACATAAGTGTGGTAGCTTCCTCATCGGAATTCACTTTTTGTAACCCAATAATAGGTCCAAATGATTCGTCCATCATAACTTTCATATCATGATTGCAATTTGCTAAAACTGTAGGCTCAAAATAATAACCTTGACCATCGATTATGTTTCCTCCTGTTAATAGTGTAGCACCTTTAACAACAGCATCTTCAACTTGATCTTTTAATACTCCCAATTGCTGCGCTCTTGTAAGGGGACCAATAAAAGTCGATAAATCTTTTGGATCTCCTATCTTGTATGATTTCACTTCTTCTGTAAAAGCGTCCACAAATTCATCATAAATTCTTGCAGCGATATAAATTCGCTCTACAGCACAACAACTTTGTCCGTTATTATAAAATGCGCCTTCAGCTGCATTGATAGCAGCTTGTTTGACATCAACGACATCTTCAGTAACATACAAGGGGTCTTTGCCTCCTAACTCCAGTTGAACAGGGACCATTTTAGGGGCAACTGTTTGGTAGATGTGTAATCCTGTTTTATGAGAACCTGTAAAGAAATACCCATTTAAATTAGCTTTTAAAATATGCTGCCCTATACTTCCATCACCAATTACGCATTGAAAAACATCTTTAGGAATACCTGCTAGGTGTAAGTACTTCTCAAACTGCTTTCCCGTTAATGTGGCAAATTCTGAAGGTTTATATAAGACTGAATTTCCTGCAACCAAGGCATATAGAAATACATTGTAACCAACATTATACGGAAAGTTCCAAGCAGAAATATTGGCGATAACTCCAAGGGGTTCATATTTTATGTGCTCCAGGGTTGTGCCTTCATCAACCAATACTTCTGGTTCCAACCATTGTTCGGCATATTCGGACAAGTGATCTACTCTATTTTGAGCGCCATGAATTTCGTTTAGTGATTGTTGTAATGGTTTGCCCGTTTCTAAAGTCAATATTTGGGCTAATTCAATTTTATTTTCTTGTATCAATTCTCCAAACCTTTTGATACAATTTAATCGATCTTCAACAACTGTTTTTTTCCAACTTTTTTGACCTTTTCGCAAGGTTTCTAATTTAGAATTTAGAGTTTCGTTAGTGTCTGATTTTATAGTTGAAATAACTGCTCCAGTGGCAGGATTAGTAATATCCATATTATTTATTTGAACTGTTTTAAAAAGGCATCAAAAAGTATATCTGCGTCCACTAATTCATTTTTAATCGTATGAAAAAATTCTGGATGCCACTGCACTCCAAAAATTTTTCCAGCGGGTTCTTTAACATATCCGAATGCTTCAATTAAACCATCATCAGAAAATGCATACACTTCTAAATTGTTTCCTAAATCTTTTACTGCTTGATGATGCACCGTATTTACGTAAGGATCTTTTTCATTAATATATAATTGATCTAAAAACCCTCCTTCTGTAAAAACGACAGGATGTTTTATGCTATCGTATAACACAGCAGATCGATGGTCATTAGCTCCTTCTTTTTGTGTCAATGTGTCTTGGTATAATGTTCCGCCAAAATATACGTTCATTAACTGAAACCCTCTACATATTCCCATAATAGGCTTTGAATTTTTTACTGCATAATCCAAAATTTTTAATTCAAAAGCATCTCTGTAAGCATCTCCTTTCCATTTCCCTATGGGCTTTTCCCCATAAGTTTCTGGAGCTAGATCTACACCGCCTTGAAGGATAAAACCATCCATTTCATTCAAAATATCGGTCATTAATTTTTCATCCTTAATGTCTGGAATCAAAACTGGTAGAACCCCTTTTCGAGTCACATAATTAGCCATATCATTTTCAACATAGCTCAATGATTTTGCCCCGAAAACATTTCTGTTTAGATCAGGATACATAAAACATGATGATATTCCTAACTTGATCATTTTCTATAATTATAATGCTTTCATATATATTGCCTCAAAATCAGCTTTTGTTACTGGTTTAGGGTTAGAAGGATGACAAAAATCCTCTATCGCCAATTGAGATAGCGTTTCAATATGAGATTCTTCCACACCAATATCTCGCAATCGAGTAGGCAATCCTAACTCAGAATTTAACTCAAATAAATATGGGATTACTTTTGCCGCAGAATTAGACCCAAGTCCTAGTGCTACTCCCATTTTATCAAAACTGTTTTCAAATCCTTTGTAATTAAATTCCATCCCATAAGGTAAATTAACAGCATTGGCTAATCCGTGATGCGTATCTAATAAACTAGACATTGGGTGTGCTAAACTATGAACGATCCCAAGTCCCTTTTGAAAAGCCACAGCCCCCATTAAGGAAGCCAATAACATTTTAGCTCTTGACTCAACATCGGGTTTTTTAGTTGCTGTTACCAAAGAATCAGAAATGAGTGAAATACCTTCTAGAGCAATACCATCGCACATCGGGTGAAACCCTTTTGCTAGATATGCCTCCATATTATGTGTAAGCGCATCCATACCAGTAGCTGCGGTAATAAAACTAGGTAACTCCATAGTAAGTAATGGATCGGCAAAAACGATTCTAGCTAACAGTTTAGGTGAAAAAAGGATACGTTTCTTTTTTGAATTATCTTCTGAGATGATGGCACTTCTACCTACTTCACTCCCAGTACCAGAAGTTGTAGGTACTGTAATAAAATGAGGCACGTCTTTGGTAACATATTTGTCACCTCCAATTAAATCATCATAATCAAATAAATCTCTTTTGTGATTTACTCTCAAAACGATAGCTCTAGCGACATCAAGTGATACGCCTCCACCAATACCTATTATACAATCTCTTTTGGTTTTATCATACATATCTCCTCCATGCAATACATCAGATTTAATCGGATTCTTATGCATTTCTTTATAAACCTCTGAGTTTAATCCTAGTTGCTCTAAATCCTTTTGAATTTCTTTAAAAAATTTAAGTTCTGCTACATTAGGGTCGGTTACCAGTAAAGGACTTGATAAATTATTATCTTTTAAATAGGATCCTAACTCTTTGATTACTCCCGCGCCAAATCTTATAGCAGTTGGAAAATTAAAGCTATAAACTTGATTAATATCTAACATTTTAATAGGTATTATAATATTTCAAAATATCTTTTTGTTTCCCAATCGGTTACTTCTTTTGAAAATTCTCTCCATTCCCATTCCCTAGTTTTGGTAAAATGATCTACAAAATCATCTCCAAATAATTCTTTAGCTATTTTAGATTGCTTCATTTTTTGGGAAGATTCCCATAAGTTCTTGGCTAATGGCTCATTACTATTATTCCCGTAACCATTGCCTTTAGTTGATGGAGTTTCTAATTTCAACCCTTTTTTAATTCCATATAATCCACTTCCTAAAGCCGCTGCCATAGCCAGGTAGGAATTGGTGTCTGACCCAACAACTCTATGCTCAATTCTAGTTGATTTCTTTCCGGTTGTTAAAACCCTTAAAGCAGTGGTTCTATTGTCTATCCCCCAAGTTAAATTGGTAGGTGCCCAAGCTCCTTCAACTAGTCGTTTGTAACTATTTATCGTTGGAGCAAACATGGGTAGAATCTCTGGTAAACAAATTAATTGCCCTGCTATATAACTCTTCATAATATCACTTATTTCATGAGCCTTATTAGGATCGTAAAACAAGTTATTTTTCTTTTCCATATCCCACAAGCTTTGGTGTATGTGTCCGCTACAACCCGGCAAACTACTATTCTGTTTGGCCATAAAACTAGGAATAATACCATGTATAAATCCTATTTGTTTGGCGGCAAGTTTAAAAAGTGCTGCTCGATCTGCAGCTTCCAAAATATCGATGTATTCTATCGCTGCTTCGCTAACACCAGGACCTGTTTCGGTATGCAATCCTTCTAGTGGAATATTGAAATCTCTCATTAAATCAAATAAATCAGAGAAGTAAGCATCATTCTCTCCAATTTTTAACAATGAGTATCCAAACATTCCTGATGTAATTGGATTTAAATTTTGAAAATTCTTTTCATACAAAGATGTAGAGGATTCTCTATAATTAAACCATTCAAATTCTTGAGAAAATAAAGGCTTAAAGTTCATCTCCTCCGCCTCTGAGATTACTTTTTTTAGTAGGGTTCTTGGACACACATAACTTTTATCTTCAGTAGCAGTATCAAAATCGGCTATAAAAAAAGGAACATCATCTTCCCACGGAATTGTTCTAATTGTAGCAGGATCAATCTTAGCTTTCAAATCTCCATATCCAGTATGCCAACCTGTAATTTTCACATTGTCATAACATGCATCATTCATGTCCCATCCAAACACGACTTCACAAAAACCAAACTCGGACTCTAATGCTGAAATAAACTTATTTTTAGACATAAATTTCCCACGTGCTACACCATCAATATCAATAATTGCCACTTTAACTTTTTCATGTTTTTGCTCTCTTAATAGTGCTATGATTTCTTTTGTATTCATAATATTCAGGATGTCATTTTTTTATTTAAAAAAATTATAAAGTAAAGATAGGACAGCCCTACCAATGCAAAAAATACAGTTGCAATAACTGGATTGTAATAGCTCATTGCGATTAAAGCAACCGATGCAATAATAAGTGCTGTTGCTGGAAAGAAAGGATACATAGGAGCCTTAAAAGGCCTTTCCATTTCTGGTTCATTTTTTTTTAATTGTAAATATGCAATCATGGAAACTATATATAACACTAATGCTCCAAAGCAGGCCATTGTGATTATTTCAGCTGTTTTTCCTGTAAACAATGCAACGATGCCAATGAGCATATTAACGACTAGTGCATTTGCAGGTGTTTTAAATTTACGATGAATATTCCCCAAATATTCGGGAGCATACCCAACCCTACCAAATTCCATAATAGCTCTTCCTCCAGCCAAAATAATTCCATGAAAAGAGGCTATTAAACCTAGCAATCCTATTCCAATTAATAATTTATACAGCACATTTGAACTGTCTACAATTTGACCTAAGGCTAATGGTAGCGGTGAGTCTGAAGCTATATCGCTCCCTTCTGGGTAAACAATCGCTTCCCAACCACCAACACCAACTGCAGCAGTAAAGGTTAAAACACATAGTATTGCTAATGTTGTTATGGCGGATCCAAACCCTATTAAAATACTTCGCTGAGGGTTTATTGCTTCCTCGGCTACATTAGCGACACCTTCAATGGCCAAAAAAAACCATATAGCAAAAGGAATTGCAGCAAAAATGCCTGAAATGCCATTTGGCATTGGGTTTATTTGTAGGTTACTATATTCGAATTCTGGTAAAGTCACACCTGCAAAAATTAATAATTCTAAGACAGCAAAAATGGTAATCACCAATTCAAAAGTTGCCGCAATCTTAACCCCTAAAACATTTACAAGGGTAAAAATTAAATAAGCTCCAATAGCAAAAACAAGCATTGGAACTGTAGGGTATAATAAATTTAAATAGGCTCCAATTGCAGCAGAAATAGCTGGTGGTGCAAATACAAATTCAATATTTTGTGCAATTCCTGCAATAAACCCAAAATGCTTTCCTAAACCTCGATTAGCATATTCAAAAGCACCTCCTGCTTTGGGTATCGCACAAGCCATTTCGGTATAACTAAATGTGAAAGTGACATACATAATGATGATAAAAAAAGTAGCAATTGCCAACCCATAAGTTCCACCTTCTGCCAAGCCTAAATTCCATCCGAAGTACATTCCAGAAATCACATAGCCTACGCCAAGCCCCCATAACATTAGAGGACTCAGTACTTTAGTCAGCTCCGTTTTACTCATATTTGATTAATTTTATAATCTAGATTTTATTACCGCTCCCTTATTCTATTACTTGGTTAAACAATAAGATTTCTGTCATTGGCACGGCACCTTATTTTGATAAAGATATCAATTTGAATAGTTTATTTGACAATTAATTCAAAGCAGATATTAAGTCAGTGATCATTTAAAAGAGGCACGAAGGTTGCGTATATAGGCTTTTAGTGATACTCTAAAAGGGGAGTGTTTATATAGGGGTGTAGGAGATCTTGGTAGGTTTTAGAGAATGATTTTTTTATTGAATCATGGGGGTTTGGTATGAAATCCATTCTCTATATCTTGGAGGTGTTCTGGATTAATTGGGTCTGTTCGACTCACCTCATCAAGGATATATAAGATAAAATGAATTTAAAGTAGTGCACTAACCTTACAGCAGCATTTCTATCCTGTAATTTACCCCAATCATTTAAAAGATGAGTAAACTAAAAAATGGAGGATTCCAAAGTTAGATTACACCAGATACTAAAAAGATTAGTCTAATTTTGGACTACATATAAATCATGGAAAAAACAAAAGTCAATTTTCGCTGGGCATTTAAAGAATTTATTTGGCCGAGAAGAAAAATAGTATCCCTAGGACTTCTATTAATAATTATACGCAGTACTGCAGCTTTGGTACTTCCATATGCCAGTAAGAATCTGATCGATGAGGTTATTCCAGCCCAGGATATGGATGCCCTTCGTCTATTGATCACTGTCGTATGTATAGCTCTGTTATTACAATCTGTCAGTTCTTTTTCTTTAACCCGAATTTTGAGTGTAGAGGCGCAAAGATTGATCTCAATATTACGTACCAGAGTACAGCAGAAATTATTGACACTTCCTGTTTCTTTTTTTGACAATCAAAAGTCTGGAGCCTTAGTTTCCAGGGTGATGACCGATGTAGAGGGAGTTCGAAATTTAGTAGGTACAGGTTTGGTACAGCTCATTGGCGGGAGCTTAACCGCTGTTCTATCCTTGGTTATTCTGATTAGGATCAATGCAACAATGACCTCGTTTGTCCTATTGCCGGTGATTGTTTTTGGTTTTATCGCCCTGAAGGCATTTGGATATATCCGCCCCATTTTTAGGGCCAGAGGAAAAATAAATGCAGAAATCAAAGGTCGGCTTACAGAAACCTTGAATGGAGTAAGGGTTATTAAGGGATTTAATGCAGAGGCACAAGAAATACGTGTATTTGAAAAAGGGGTTGACCAATTATTTCAAAATGTAAAAAAGAGTCTGACTGCAACTGCTTTGATCACGAGTTCTTCATCTTTTTTATTGGGACTGGCTTCTGCAGGAATCATGGGAATGGGAGGTTACTTCATCATGCAAAATACAATGACTTATGGCGATTTTGTATCCTTTACCCTTTTTCTGGGTTTTATGATTGCACCCATTGTCCAAATGAGCAATATAGGCAGTCAATTGACCGAAGCTTTTGCGGGTCTTGATCGAACACAAGAATTACTTTCATTGGAGGAAGAAAATAACCCCACGATCAGAAGTAAAAAAATTAAAAAGGTAAAAGGAGATGTGACCTTCAAAAATATTTCTTTTAGCTATGACAATCAAATAGAAGTATTACGCGACATTAATTTTTTCGCTCCTCAGGGAAGTGTTACTGCTTTGGTAGGATCATCCGGGTCAGGAAAATCTACCATTGCCGGATTGGTTACCGCTTTTTCAAATCCTACAGTAGGACAAGTTCTAATTGATGGAATTGATTTGTCAACAGTAGATTTAAGCAGTTATAGAAGTCAACTGGGAGTAGTGCTTCAAGATGATTTTTTATATGAAGGCAGTATCCGTGAAAATATTCTTTTTCCCCGCCCTAATGCATCCGAAGAAGATCTTCAGTCCGCTGTAAAAGGGGCTTACGTTGACGAATTTGCCGATCGATTTGATCTGGGTCTAGAAACCGTCATCGGGGAAAGGGGTGTAAAATTATCTGGAGGTCAAAAGCAGCGGATCTCCATTGCAAGAGCTTTATTGGCGAATCCTAAAATTGTTGTATTGGATGAGGCTACTTCTAATTTGGATACTGAGAGTGAGGCTTTTATTCAAAAAAGCTTGGGTGCTCTGATGCACAACCGAACGACTTTTGTAATTGCTCACCGATTGAGTACCATCCAAAAGGCGGATCAAATTTTAGTCATCGAAAACGGGAGTATTATTGAACAAGGAAAACATCAAGAACTTATTGCAGCTAAGGGAAGATATTACGAATTACATACCTATCAGTCGCGGATTTAGATAGATCTTTCTAATTTATAACAATTGGTGCTATTAAAACCATAATTATATAATAACCTTCTCATTCAAACCTCCTTATTGCTAACATTCTAAATTTCTACTAAATTACTGTTTTCATTATCTAAAATGATTTTTAATGTGGCTGTTTGGGGATATTTTTTCAATTCTATATTGATAACCATCCCAGCTATATATTCAATCTGATATAAGTAATTGCTTGCAAAACGAAAATTTAAAAAAAAACAAAAATTTATGACAAGTTTTTATCATCTTTGTTTGTTGTGTTCGCACACAATTTGTGCGCTTAATTTTTTAAAAACCATTTAACAATTAAATTTTTGAGTATGAGAGAATATGCTATTAGTTTATTTTTCTTGGTATTGTTTCAATTCGTCGGTTTTGCACAAGTTCAAGTTACTGGTGTAATTTCAGACGAAACCGGTTTACCACTTCCGGGAGCAACAATTCTTGAAAAAAACACGAACAATGGAGTAGTTACTGATTTTGACGGAAACTATTCAATTGAAATTACTGATGAAAATTCAGCGATAATGATTTCTTTTGTTGGCTACACCACTCAGGAGATTTCGATAGCTGGGTTAACAGATTTTAACTTTAGTTTGCAACCCAGTAATGAACTGGATGAGGTTGTTATTACGGGTTATGGTTCTCAACAAAAGAGAGACTTAACCGGAGCAATTGTTCAAGTTAAAAGTGAAGATTTTGTAAAAGGTGCCAACACCAATGCACTTCAATTACTGAATGGTAAAGCCTCGGGTGTTCATATCAGTCAAAGTGACTCGGCACCTGGTGGAGCGATCGACATCAAAATCCGAGGAGCTGGATCCATTAATGCGAGTAACGCTGTATTAGTCGTTATAGATGGTCTTCCTGGTGGTTCGCTTACTGCGCTAAGTCCAGACGATATTGAATCCATTGAAGTACTTAAAGACGCTTCTGCATCTGCCATTTATGGATCACGTGCTGCCAATGGTGTAGTACTTATTACAACCAAAAGAGGTAAAAGCGGAGATATGGTAATCTCTTACGAAAATTATTTTGGATTTCAAGCTGTAAATGAAAGGGTAGATATGCTTAATGGCGGTGAATACCTTGAGGTTTTGAGTGATATTAATGTCGAAGGAGGAGGAGATGTTCTTTCTACACCAGCCGAAATATCGGCTATGGGTGAAGGATACGATTGGCAAGACATTATTCTTAGAAGTTCTATAGTTCAGAATCATCAAGTGACCATGTCTGGAGGTTCTGAGACATCTAATTACTATGTATCTCTCAACCACCTAAATAATGAAGGGGTGATAAGAGAAAGTGGAGAAAAAAAATACAATGCTCGTATTAATTATGGGCTGACTCCTAACGATAGATTAAATGTCAATTTGAATGTCAGTATCAACAGATCTGAGATTGACAATGTAAAAATGGGAAGAGGAACCAATGAAGGTGTGGGCTTACTTGCTGCCGCATTGCTCTTTGACCCCACCATTGGACCTGAGGTAAATTCTGAGGGATATTATGATGTAAATCCACTTGTGGCCATTGAAAATCCAGAGGCCATACTTCAAGGATGGGATCAACAAGTGAGTAGCAATAGAATATATGCCACTGCTTCCGTAGATTATAAGATAATCGAAGGTCTAACTGCTACCGCCAGATTCGGAACCAATTTATCCGACACCAGACGTGATTTGTATGAAAATGACAAATTCCAAGTGGGTAGAGGGGTAAATGGAAGATCAACAATTCGAAATAGTGAGTCTAACTATTGGATTGCTGAATATCTTGCTGAATACACTAGAGAATTTGGTGATCACGATTTCAAATTGTTGGGTGGTATTACCTACGAAAGCAATACAACCAGATTTCACCAATCAGTTGCTTCTGATATGTTATCTCATGTAACCACAACGAATTTACAGCAGAGTGGAAATAGTGAGACTTTAAATGCAGAATCAGGTAAGTTCAAAAACACCCTACAATCTTCATTGGCAAGAATTAATTATTCTTTCAAAGATAAATACCTGGTCACCGCGTCAATAAGAAGGGATGGTACTTCAAGGTTTTCGGACAAATACAAGTATGCAACATTTCCATCAGCTTCTGTAGGTTGGAAGTTGTCATCTGAACCCTTTATGGAGAATAATGAGTTGTTCAGTGAGCTCAAACTTAGAGCGGGTTATGGAGAAATTGGTAATCAAGGTATTCAAAACTTTGAAACAATTACAACATTTCAATCTGGAAGTAATGCGATCATAGGAGGAACAACCGCATCGGGTGCAGTACCTGCAAGAATTGCAAATCAAGATTTGAAGTGGGAGACAACAAAGGAGACAAATATTGGAGTTGATTTTTCATTGGCTAACAATAGGTTTTCTGGTAGTATTGATTACTTTGACAGAAACACTTATGACCAACTTTTCCAACAGCCAGTTCCTCTTACTACTGGATTTACAGCTGTTAGAACGAACTTTGGTCAGGTTAAAAACTCAGGGGTCGATTTTTCGTTTAGTTCAAGGAATGTTGACAAAGAATGGACATGGGATACAGATGTAGTAATGTCTTTCCTTAAAAATGAAGTTGTAGAGTTACCAACTTTTGCCGCCAATGTGATTTCAGGATCATTTGGATTTTCTGGAAATTATAGAATTACACAAGTTGGTTCTCCAATTTTATCTTTTTACGGTTATGAACTAAATGGTATTTTCCAACAGGGTGATGATATTGCTAATTCTGCTCAACCAAGCGCATTGCCCGGGCATCCAATTTTTATTGACCAAAATGATGATGATAAAATTGATGGTGCTGATCGTGTAATTCTTGGTGATCCTTTTGCTGATTTTACCTATGGTATCACCAATAGGTTTGGATATAAGGATTTCAGTTTAGAAATCTATATTCAAGGGGTTCAGGGAATTGAAAACTTTAGCAACCTAGCTGCTGAGTCTCTATATCCCATTAATAAAGAAAGAAATCATTTATCTATTCACTATTTGGATCGTTGGACAACATCCAATACGGATGCGGTTTACCCATCTGGAGTTAATTACACTTCATATTCTGATGGAACCAATAAGGTCAATACATACACCGTTCAAGATGCATCATTTATGAGGATTAAAAACATCACATTAAATTATAATTTACCCCTAAATAATGTGGATTTTATCAAATCAGGAAATGTCTATTTATCCGGTGAAAATCTGTTAACTGTTGCACCAAACTATATAGGTTTTGATCCGGACGGTAATTCAGATGGAACCGGTGTCTCCAGAGCAGATTTCGCAAATTATCCTTTGGCTAGGATAATCAGGATAGGATGTAAGTTGAACTTTTAAACACAAAAAAAATGAAAAAATATATTTTAATTTTAATTGGTTTAATCACTTTTTCTTGCTCAGATTTCCTAGAGGAAGAAGTTTTTACCCAATATGCACCCAGTGCGTTTTTAAACAGTGAAAGTGGTATCAATGCTACTTTGACTGCTGCATATCGAAAATCAAGACCAAATTATAGAGAAGAATGGTTCACCTTTGCGGAGTGGACATCTGATTTGATGCTCGAAAGAGGTGGAGGATATGCTGCACCTGCGGCTACCTTTGCAGAATTCAATTGGAATCCCTCTAATAATTTCTTCAGAGATATATGGAGAGATCGATATTCTGCGATTGGGGTTACCAACTCGATTCTTGACAACATTGATAATGTAACTTCAATTTCAGCTTCAAAAGTTGCTTCACTCAAAGCGGAAGCCACGTTTTTAAGAGCCTACAATTATGTCATACTTTATGATTTCTTTGGAAGATTGCCCTTAATTACTTCTGGAGAACTGGATCTTACCCCCTCAAGAGCAAGCGATACAGATACTAGAGCATTTATTGAAAGTGAACTAACTACCGCAGCTCAAAACCTTCCCGTTGAACCCGAAGTTTATGGTAAGGCTACAAAATCTGCTGCACTAGCCTTACTAGGACGATTCTATCTGGACACTAAGCAATGGCAGAAGGCCGCAGATACCAATAAGCAGGTTATCGATCTTGGAAAACATAGTTTGTTTCCAAATGTTGAAGGTGTATTTTCCGTAGAGAATGAAGGCAATGACGAAATGATTTTTGTTTTTGGATCATTAGCGACAGCTCCCATTCAAGCATTGGCTTGGAATTATACGCCCCATGCTTATCCCGTTGGATATAATACTGGTCAAGTTAATTATGGAGCTCAGTTTCAGCTTTGGAGATGGTTTGTGAATTCATTTCATGCCGATGATCAGAGAGCCAATGAGTATGACCCACCAAACGATAGATACGGGTGGATTCTCAAACAATACATCAATAAAGGTGGGAAGCAAATTGATTTAATGAATGACCCCATAACAACGGGTGTAGAAAAAAAATATCCAAGACCTGTAAAGTTTACTCCAGATCCAAATGGATTAGGCCCACGTCACGGAAATGATATGCCTATTCTAAGATATGCGGAGGTATTGATAAACAGGGCAGAAGCCTTAAATGAGGTAAGTGGCCCCAATCAAGAATCAATCGATTTGTTAAACGAGGTTAGACGTAGATCGAGTGCCCCTGATTACGTTCTTTCAAACTATCCTACTAAGGAATCTTTAAGAGATCAGATTCTAGTAGAAAGAGGATGGGAATTCCACGCTGAAGGACATAGAAGAAGATCTTTGATACGCCACGGTAGTTTTATTAGTGGTGCTCAAGCCAGAGGAAAAACGAATGCTAAGGCACATCATGTCTTATTTCCAATTCCTGAACAAGATTTAGATTCTAACTCTGCATTAGAGCAGAATTCTGGATACTAAAAATTTTAAAACCTCA